>NNBU01000046.1_pt1 | contig 136301 bp, 135 predicted proteins | sample 1173781 | NCBI WGS metagenome assembly NNBU01 (sample SAMN07173937, study PRJNA388173) | plant metagenome | biome: Plant school; feature: Soil; material: Symbiotic tissue of Blasia pusilla L.; isolation source: symbiotic tissue sample KVJ2 | host: Blasia pusilla | place: Norway: Troms, Kvaloya...
CTCCTCCACCTACAATCCTTACAGGTTCTGAACAACGGATTTTTTGCACAAACTCTTTTGTCGTCTCTGTTAAACAAAGGCGGCGACACCAGTCTTCAAACTCTTGGTCGCTGAGCATACAGAAAAACCGTTATTTTCGGCAGGTTTATGCTTTATTTTTCTACTTTCGGCAAGCTTATCATTTCAAAACTCAACTTTTTCTATTTAGCCAATAAACGTAATAATCTACTTTTCAACTCTTACTGCGGCAAAGTTATGGTTTCAAAAATGGCAAACTTATGGTTACAGTCACATGTCGTGTGACTGTTGTAGGTGTGGGTTCGCAGATAAGATGAAATTCTGACAACGAATTTATAAGGGTTCCAGGTACCGATATTCGCGCATAAAGTAAAATTCATTGTGGAGTCTGGGTTTGAGCCAAATATTCAATTCGCACATAAATTGAAATTTTCCGACTTTGATTTAACGACAGCCTGAATGCTTTTAAAAGCGTACTTTTGAAGTGCGATAGGCTTACGCCCTACGCCCAGGCGATCGCTCCGTGCCATAGGTGACCAAGCAGCTTGACTATAGAATATTTAGAAAATCAGGTATAAATTGTCATCAAAATTGAAGAAAATACCCTGAGTTTCCGTGATTAGATGTAAAATTTCACTTTATGCGCGAATTGGCACGAAGCTTAAAGCCTTGCTTCACAGTCGATTTCACTTTATGTGCGAATCGCATCGGCTGAAACCTTTGTAGTTTCGTTGTTCAAATTTCATCTTATCTGCAAACCCACAAACCGACAGCAGACTAAATGAAATTTGTGCGGACTAAGTGAAATTTTGTCGCAGACTAATTGAAATTGTGCAGAGGTTGTCCTCAAAGTGCACAATCGCTGGGCGTTGTTGCACAAATGGAAGCGATCGCCGCCTGTGTTGAACAATTGCTTCACTTCTTAAATAATCTAGAAGGATGCTACATTGCTCCTGGTGGCTGTGAAGTACATCATTATAATGTGTGAAGTGCCCAAGTGGAGTGTATGGATACAACAAACTCACTGCTCCTGAGCCAATATTTGAGCCATCCGAAAAACAGCAGAAAGTGAAAGTTGTTCATTTAAGCCATGATGACGATCCGATGTTCATAGTTGCACCTTATAGACAAAGAAACTTAAGAGCCACAACGGGAGCAACTTCCTTGCGCGATAATGGCTAGCAGTCAAGGGCATAAACTGATTGATAATTATGTGTGGTTCTGTAATTGCTTGCTTGCTTCAATGAGTGTTGAGAAGTTTTCAAGTTGGAGCGTATTCAACTTGATAATTCCAATAATTCCAAGAAATTGAGTATCATTCATAAACGATTGGTCGGCTTGGGCAGTTGCCTTTTGTCCCCACAATAGCCCTGTTCGTAGCATTCGCCACAAACCCAAGCGGTGAATTTCTTGCCCAAGAATGAGAAAATCACCGTCATTGGTTCGTAAAACTGTCTGTCTTTGACTGTAGGGTTGAATTGTTCCTGAAAGCATTAAAGTTTCTTTGACACCAATATTTGCTACCATTCTAGACTAACCCACAAAGCGTAATCGCCTTATTCTCAATTTAAAACCCAAAGATAACGGGATTCCCAAAACCCTTTCATGAGCTTGATCGTGCGTGAATTGTTTTGACTTCGTAATCATGGGGGTCTACCCACAAAAATCATCCACCCGAATATCCCGCCAGACATCAGAAACCTGCCAGCCTGATTTGCCCACAGATTGTACTGGAGGATTGTCAAGAAATGGAATATAGTCAGGTTCTCTTGAAGGAGAGATGACTGCTGGTTTCTCCTCAACCACAGGGGCTGGAGAATTGACAGTATTAGCTTGAAGAAGTTGGTCTTCTGCCTCCTCGATTAGCTTCATCTGTCTCAGGGTAAGCTTGTCAGATTTTTTGATGATTTTCTTTGTATGTATCTCATTAGAAGTTTTCATTCAATATTCCCTCGAAGGCATTGGTTTAAAATTTGGATGAGTAAAGTTGCAAGAAGATAGGTATCAATAAAAAGCACAAAAATAACAAGGTACACCAAATCGATGGGAAATACGAGTCCCTTGCTGAAGAATTTATCTTTTTCGATACTTTTTTTTTCGTGCAGATGCTTTTATAAGCAAGCGATCGCTTTTTAACCCTGTTTTGTCAATCTGGGGGAAGCTAATCCCTATAAGGCTTTCGCAGCTTTAGTTTTCAGCTTTTGGCTATAAATTTTAGTTACTGTTAGAAAATAAAGGTTCAAACCTTAGCTCAATCAAAGTTTCAGACTCTTGCTTCGATTATTGTTTTCCGAGAGTGACAGAATAGGGTTAATCGTGACTGTACGTCAATATTTTTTCCCGTTTAGAAATATTACAGCAATTGTGGGGTTTTGTACCTATAAATAGCCTATAATTCACACCACACAGCAAAAAATGACTACGCTCTAGGGGTAGTAACAAAAGGTAGAAAACATATAGGTTAAATACGAAATCTTTCATTTAGATTGGCGTAAGCGGCGAAACAGCCATTTAAATGGCGAAAAAGAGTGATCGCTATTTAGGTGGATAACATTAAACGGTAGTTGGATGGTAAAAGTACTACCTTTACCTAATTCGCTTTGCACATTCAAACTACCGTGGTGTACCAGAACAATTGCAGAGGCGATCGCCAATCCTAATCCAGAACCACCAGTGCTACGAGAGCGATCATTATTCACGCGATAAAAGCGATCGTAAATTCGAGTCAGTTCCTTCTCTGGGATACCAATACCCGTATCATGAACCCTAATCACAGCATGATGGTCACTACAACCGAGGCAAACTGTAACTTCCCCTCCTTTGGGTGTATACTGAATTGCATTGACAATTAAATTAGAAACCAAACGATAAAGCTGGTCACTATCACCGACAATATTTACTGGCTTATCTATCTTGATGCTAGATTGCAGCATTACGCCTGCCGCAATTGCCATTGCTTCAAATTCCTCGACTAAATCGCTGACAATATCATTTAGACAACATTGTTCTAGTTGTACTGGCAAGTGTTGCCTATCTAAACGAGCCAATAATAATAAATCTACAACCAAAGTAATAAGTCGCTGATTCTGACGGTGGATAGTTCGCAGAATGTCCCGCGTTTCTTCTTCATCCAGTTGCGACATTAAAAGCGCTGATTCCACCGTTGCGCCTGTTGCAGCTAAAGGCGTTCGCAATTCGTGTGCTGCATCTGCTGTAAACTGTTGAATTTGTCGATAAGATTGATAAATTGGCTGCATAGCTAATCCTGATAGCCACCAACTAGCAACTGCAACCATAGCCATTGCGATCGGCAATCCCAAACCTAAACTTAATTTCACACTATCCAGATAACGATTAAATTCTTCAAGACTTCGCCCCACTTGCATATAGCCCCAATCCCGATGATCTTGGGTGTGTAGCATTAAAGAATTTTGATGATAATCATTGCCTTTGCTGTCTTTGAGAAATAACCATTCTTCATTGCTGAAAACAGTAGATAGCCCTTCTGGATAATTGCTAGTAGTAGCAATTAAGCTTCCTGAAATATCAAAAAAACGCACATAATAGTGATCTTTATTAACTACACCAAGAAAATGGCGTTTAGTATCTGACTGCTGTTGAGTACAGCCGGCTCCAATTCTACATAGATTTATATTTGGGAATAGCTGCTGTACAACAGGTTCCAAACTCCCAGGTTGCCTGAGCTTAAATTCAATAGTGTCATGGAGTGTTCCTGCTACAGACTCAATTTCACTGTCTAAAGCTACCACATGGGCACGGAAAACAGCTCTGTAGACACCGAAAGCACAAACGCTTAAAATTGAACCCATGACGAGGGCATACCACAGAGCTAAACGAACACGAGTTCCTCGAAACAGTTTATTTTGATTCATCAGTCACATTAAGACGATATCCCATACCGTGCAAAGTTTCAATCGGGTTAGCGCAGTCAAAGCAGGCTAGTTTGCGACGCAACAAACGTACTTGCGCTGCTACGACATTGCTAGCAGGTTCTGCACTTACTTCCCAAAGCTGATTGCGAATCTGTTCCGTGGTAACAATTTGATTGGGGTGCTTCATAAAATATTCCACCAGTTGGAATTCTTTATTAGTTAAAGAAATTTCCTGTTTTTCTCCTGTCGTATTTTGACCGACAACTGTACTATTGCTGTAATCTAAAGTAAATTTACCAACGGTTAGTTGTTGAGGTTGTAAGTGGGGATAACGCCGCTGCAATGCCCGCAACCTTGCCAGTAATTCTGCCATTCCAAAAGGTTTCACCAAGTAATCATCAGCACCCGCATCTAAGCCAGTAACTTTATCTTCCATGCTATCTCTAGCTGTGAGCATCAAGACAGGCAAAGAATTTCCTTTTAAACGCAGCCTTTTACACAATTCCAAACCAGTAAATCCTGGGAGCATCCAATCTAAAATCGCCACTGTATATTGTGCCGAACTATTTTCTAAATATGCCCATCCTTCATTACCATCCATTACCCAGTCAACTAAATATTTTTGTTGCTTCAGCGTTCGCTTAATAGCAGCGCCCAAATCTGACTCATCTTCGACTAGCAGTATCCGCATATCAAATTGAAAAGTTAAAGGTTCGTGGCAATTTTGTGAAATCAGCATAGTTAATAACAGGGTTATCCCTTAGAAACAGATTGACAGAATTTTATGAAATTAGGATGAAATTTTGGGTTATTAAATAATGTATACGAGCAAGCTATCTAAGATCATCAAGAGATGCTACGCCTTGGTAGTAGATAATCTCTAAGAAAAACTCAGTACATTCCATTGCTCAATTGGTGTGAGTTATACTTAGTTAGAGAAGTTAACAAGTTTAACTAATTGCAATAGGTCTACTGAGTTATTTTTTATTCTGACAGGTAATGATGAAATCAAGATGAAATATTAAGTCATATCATAAAACAAAGCAAACGCATCTAAAATATGAAAATCCTTTAATAACAAGGGTTTGAGCATTTGCTTATTGAGGTTACTTTTTGATCAAGATTATTACTCAGCAAGGGTTTCAGGAATTACCTACGTTGCCCTGGATCACAAAATTTTTAATTGCGCTTAAAATCAACTAGTAAGATTTGAAATTATTGATAATTAATAATATTTGGAAATTGGGTTTAATAAATAAAGCTCTTAATATTAACTTATTTATAAATTAATGTTAAGAGCTTTCTATTGAATCATGCTAAGTTTAAGGATTTATACGAAATCTAGCTACACCTATAGGTATTTCTGCATTAATGCCAACAAAATTAGCAGATAGATGGTAGACAGGGCCATTACCAAGAAATGGTTGTTTAACATTCTTGATATCAATCTTTAGCTTAGTATTAGGAACAATTGGTTCAGCAAAAGCTAGCAGTATAGTTTTGCCATTTACAGAAACATTAGTATTAATTTTTCGACCATTCTCTTCGTTTATAACAACATTATTAGTATCATAACTCCACCTGACAGTATTTGGAACTTGAATTTTTAACTGTGAAACACTCTTGCTATTTTTGGGAACGTGTACTCGCAAAGTATGTCTAACAGCCGACCAGCGAGTCTGAGGAAATTGAGAGTTACCATCAACATGAGGAATATTACCATCTTCTTCATTGGCACTTGCATAGTTGGCAGGAATTAAAAGTGCAGCAGCTAGAGTAGATATAGCAACGTAAAATAGCACTTTCTTCATGTTTACTCCTCACTTAATTATTAACGTCAGCAAATCAAAATGAACCTGTGATAAATCAATACGGAACAACTTGGTAAAACTAAATTAACTACCTTATACGTTTCTTACTTTTCACAATTTGAAAAAAGATTAAATGTAAAAGTTTTAATTTGTTACACTCTTACACTTCGTAATAGCAACATTTTCAAAAATTTATATGAAAAGTTAGTCTACGGTTACACGTTAATTAAAGGAAGTTAGAAAAATTACCGTTAACTTGTTTACCGTTTGAAGTTCAAAAGGTATATTACCTTTATTGATCAGTTTGGCAGGTCTAAATGAAATCAAGATGAAATTTATGATGAATGTCAAAATTTAAGGATTAAAATGTAGGGAATTGAGCTGTACCAACGGGAATCTCTATTTCACTACCAACAACCTTCGCTGAAAAGTGGTATACAGAAGCTGGGCCTGTCACTGGTTGTTGAACTTGATTAAAATTAACTAAGAGTTTAGTGCTAGAAATAACCTTTTCAGGGAAATCTATAATAATATCTTTGCCATTGACGGAAATATTAGTATTAATTTTCTGACCATTCGCATCGAAAACATCAATATTATTACTCACTGCTACAGTAGATGGAGTTTCAATAATAAGTTGGGCAAGAGTGTTATTGTTTTGAGGGATGTTTAACCGAAAAGTATGTTTGACAAGCCGCCAACTATTAGCAGGATATTGCAAATTATTATCAATATTAGTTTCCTTAGCATTTACATGACTAAGGGAAATGAAAGCTGTAGTGGCAAGAGCAACCACTGTACTTGTGTAAATCAATGTTTTCTTCATCTGGAATTTATAAGTAAATTTTATGTAGAATAAGCTACATATTTTTACTTATTGAATGAACCTTTCCATTATGATTTTGACAGGTTACGATGAAATCGAGATGAAATTTTGGCTGGTTTGGGAAAATTATTCATTCATGTTATGGTAGGTCGCCACGGCTTAAGGAAAACTGCGGTTGACGTAGCGAAAAATCCAATATTTGAAAATTGTATCCATGACAACTGGAACAGTAGCAATAAATAGTAAAATCAGACTTTTATTTTCTGGAAGACCAAAATGCTTTGAGGTATTTTCTAAAATTATTTCCCAGCCATAGGTAGAGTGATAGCCGACAAAGATATCAGTAGCGAGAATAATGAAAAAAGCTTTCGCGGAGTCGCTTAAGCCATAAATTAAGTCAGCACTAAAAAATTGAATAGTGATAAGCTGCTGCTTACCAAAGACACATAATATAATAAATGACAATAATGAAAGTATATCTGCAAATATGTTAGCAACTGCATCAATACTTTCAGTTTTATATTTTTGGGATAACGCAATAGCCTTATCTTTGACCTTCTGTTCTTCAATATTTGAAGAAAGTTTTGGAGTTTTTACCAGCAGTACTTCAAATTGAATTTTTTGCTCAATTTTTTTCAATTCAAGCAACAAAAGCAGACTGGAAGCGCCTTTGTCGTGCAGTGGGATACTTTGGTGGAGCGCTACCGCCAACCGTTTGTCATTGAGCGATCGCAAAGAGCGACATAGAAATCTTCGCTGTCTGCTTGTTCATTGAATTAAACTAGGTTATCAGGAGCAAAAGGACATTGGTAACTCGGATCGCCTGTCTCCACCTGAATAGTTGGGTGTTCAATGCTGAAATTATCGTGAAGCTCACGGACTACCCGTGCTAAAAAAGTATCACCGGGATAACCTGCTGGAATGACAAGGTGAGCAGTCAGTGCTGTTTCTGTGGTACTCATTGCCCAAATATGCAAGTCGTGAACTTGAGTTACGCCAGGGAGTTCGGTTAGATAAGTACGGACAGCCAAAGGTTCTATTCCTGCTGGTACAGCATCTGTAATTAAATTCAAGGATTCCTGCAAAAGTCCCCAAGTGCCAGCTACAATCACCACAGTAACAATCAAACTCACCACCGGATCAAACCACAGCCAACCTGTAGCAATAATTGCAATACCAGCTAGTACAACCCCTACAGATACCGCAGCATCTGCAACTAGATGTAGGAATGCACCTCTGATATTCAAATCACCCTTGCGCCCCGATAAGAACATCAAGGCACTTACTGTGTTAATGACAATTCCTATAGCTGCTACTGTAATTACTATTCCTCCTGCTACCGGAGCAGGTTCACGAAACCGTTGAATTGCTTCCCACCCAATACCGCCAGAAACAACTAGGAGAAAAGTGGCGTTTAAAAGCGCAGCCAAAATTGAAGAACGACGCAGCCCGTAGGTGCGACGTGATGTCGGGCGACGACGAACGAGAATGCTTGCTCCCCAAGCAAGTAGTAAACCCAGAACATCGCTTAAATTGTGACCTGCATCGGCAATTAAAGCAAGGGAGTTAGCAACAATGCCATAGGTTGCTTCGATGACGACAAAAGCAGTGTTGAGAGCGACACTGATAACGAAGGCACGGTTGTAATTACTGCCACCGTGGTCGTGTCCGTGACTATGATTATGAGACATAACTGCCTTTCACGCTCCGGTGGAGAGAACTTCTATGGTTTAACAAGTTTGTTACTTGTCTTTAAGTATATGTTTGAGCAAGGAAAAAAATTCGGTTATTGCAGTTTCACTTATCGCTAATTATTTATTTGCTCGGATTATCGTTTAAAGGTAAAGCGGCCATTAAATTTTTCACCTTTTACATCCGTTTGAATAACAACTTTGTACTCTCCCGTTGCAGTTGCAGGTAGCTTTGCTGTGTATTGCTTTTCCTCGGTATTATAAGGAAGTTGTAGGGTTTTGTTACTGCCATCTGGTAGCTGAACTTGAGCCGTGAAGCCGTGAGCTTGGCATCAGTAATTGCCTTGTCCTGCTCGCCGTGTACGCTCACATCTAAATGAGTAGAATCTTTTTCTATATTTGGTTTGAACTCTAAATGATATTTGCCCGACTCTATAACTTGACCTTTATGCTCTCCATTATTAGATTGATCGCCTTTTTCATTATGAGCATGACCGTCGTTTTCATTATGCGCTTCCCCAGTTTTAGCAACGGGTTCAGTTTTAGTATTTGTTTGTGTAGTTGCAGTCTTGTTAGCACTTTCCGAGTTAACGGCTTGATTCCCACTATTACAAGCACCTAAAAAAATTAATCCTACACTGCTAACAATTACTAAACTGGTCTTCAGAAATTTCATTAATACAAACTCCTTGATGTTTTGTGAATTAAAAACTAGTACGGTACGGCGGAACTAAACCACCCATTTCAAATCAATGAAACCTTTGGGGTATAGGAATTCCTAATTCCTAATTCCGTTAGTGTACTGAGGCGTAGCCCATTTCAAATTCTGCCAAGCTTTACTAGGCTCTAGCTTCTCGTCCAATTTCTGGCTGAATAATTGGTTCAGCCTTTCTCGGCACCAAAAATCTTCTAAACTGCACATAAGAAGCTGGAAGTACTAACAGGGTTAAAGCAGTAGAAGTAAACAATCCACCCAATACTACAACGGCTAATGGCTGAAGAATTTCCTTTCCTGCACCACTACCAATTACCAAAGGTACCATACCCAATGCTGAAGCCAATGCTGTCATCAAGATAGCAACTAAGCGTTCCATCGAACCTTCCATCAAAACCTGCGGTAAAGGTTGTCCTTCTGCTAATCTGGCATTGTAGTTCTCAACCAACAAAAGTCCGTTACGTGCTGCTACACCAAATAGAGTAATAAATCCTACCATTGAAGCTACGGAAATGATGCCACTTGTCAAGGCTATGGAAATCACACCACCAATTAATGCCAAAGGCAAATTAATTAAAATCATGATGGTTGCAGGAATTGATTTAACAGCAAAGTAAAGGATAAGTGCGATCGCCACAAATGCTAATGCACCAGCCGAAAGTAAAGTTTTCGTCGCTCCCTCTTGCGCTTCAAATTGACCACCGTATTCAATAAAATATCCAGAGGGTAATTGCACCTGTTGCTTAACTCTCTCTCGAATATCCTTAATTACAGAACCTAAATCTCGTCCAGCCACGTTGCTGGATACGACAATATAGCGAGAGACGTTTTCGCGGTTGATGGTATTGGGGCCTGTAGCATAGTTGATTTTTGCGACTTGGGCTAAGGGAATTTTTTGTCCGTTGGGTGTATCAACTAGCAAATTACCGATAATTTCAATATTGTTACGGTATTTTTCTTGCAACCAAACCACCATATCAAAGGTTTGTTGTTGCTCCAATACTTGGGAAACGACTCGCCCATTCAGTGCAGTTTCTACTACCTCTGACAATTCGCCAATAGTTAAGCCATAGCGGGCTGCTGCATCGCGGTCAAATTGAATTTGTACCTGTTTAATTGGTACTTGCGGTTCTAGTTGCAAATCTACTAGACCCGAAACTTCGCCCATAGCTGATTGTACTTGTTCACCAAGGGTGCGGAGTTGTTCCAAATCGGGGCCAAAAATTTTCACAGCGATCGCACTCCGTACACCTGAGAGTACCTCATCCATCCGGTGCGAAATAAACCCGCCGATATTGGGAACGACTCCGGGAATTTTATCAAATTCTTTACGAATCGTTTCAATTGTCTTGTCTCGATCTTTTGCCCCCTCCTCGCTGAGTTGGACATCTATTTCCGCCCCATTTACACCAGCTACTTCAGTATCCCCCACAGCCCGTCCAGAGCGCAATTGAGCCGTTTCAACCCCAGGATTGTTTTTCAGGGCTTCTTCGATCGCTATCCCTACTTGATTAGTCGCATCCAGAGACTGACCAGGCATTAAAACTGCGGCGATCACCAAAGAGCGGTCTTGGAATTCTGGTAAAAAAACTTGCCCTAAACCCAGCATAATTACCAATGAAGCCACAAAGCCAGCGATCGCCATTCCTAAAATAATTTTGGGGCGGCGCATAGAAAATTTCAAAGCTGGACGGTAAAGTTTATGGGTTTGTTTTTCTAGCCAAGTTTCTGTACTGGGTAATCTTGTATTCGTTAGCAACAGGGCGCACATTGCTGGGGTTAATGTCAGCGCTACTAAGGTGGAAGCAGCAATTGACAGCAGATAGGCTAAACCCATTGGTGCAAAAATTCGACCTTCCACACCAGAGAGGGCGAAAATCGGTGCAAAGACAACTGCAATAATAATTGTGGCGAAGAGGACACTAACCCGCACCTCAACTGAACCATTGAAGACTACTTGCAATGGTGGAATGGGATTACCCGCTAGTTGGTTTTCCCGCAAGCGGCGGTAGACGTTTTCCATATCTACAATAGCATCATCGACCACTGAACCAATAGCCACCACCAGTCCGCCCAAAGTCATGGTGTTAATGCCTTGTCCTGTCCAGTTCAGAATCATCATTCCTAATAATAAGGACACGGGTAGGGCGCTCAAACTAATGATTACCGTGCGCCAATTCATCAAAAACAGAATCAGGATGACGGAAACGATGATGGTACCATCACGCAAAGCTTCTTCGACGTTTTCGATCGAGGCTTCGATAAAATCTTCCTGACGGAAAGTAGTTGTAATTTTGACATCTTTAGGCAGACCGGCTTGAATTTCCTCTATTGCTGTCTCAACCGCCTTTGTTACTTTTGGCGTATCTGCTGTTGGCTGTTTGTTGACTGTCAAAATTACTGCTTTTTTACCTGCAAAACTGCCATCGCCGCGTTTGAGTGCTGCACCGATTTGTACATCCGCCACTTGTTCCAACAGTACTGGCGTGCCATTTTTGGCTTTAATTACTGATTTTTTCAACTGCTCGATAGATTCAATCCGCCCTACCCCTCGCACCAATGTCTCTTGGTCAGGAGTAATTAAAAATCCCCCTGGTGCATTGGCGTTGGATGCTTGTGCTGCTTTGGTGACATCATCAAGGGAAACATTAAACGCTTTCAGCTTATCAGGGTTAACCAACACTTGATACTGACGCTCATCCCCACCAAATACAACAATATTACTTACACCAGGGACAGCCAGCAGGCGGTTCTTCACTTGCCAGTTGACAATCCGCCATACCTCCATTATTGGAGTGGTTTCAGAGGTAAAGGCGTATTTGACAGTCCATCCTAAAGGGGAGCTAACGGGAAGAACCTCTGGATCTTCTACACCTTGCGGTAGTTGACTGCGTGCTTGTTGCAACCGTTCTGTCACCAATTGACGAGCGCGATAAATTTCTGTGTCCAAGCTAAAAGTCGCTCTCACAGCAGAAAGACCTACGGCCGAGGAAGAACGCAATGTTTCCAGTCCTGGGGTACCGTTGATAGCACTTTCTATTGGTCGGGTAACTAGGGATTCAACCTCCTCTGCTGCAAGTCCTGGGGCTTCGGTCATAATTTCGACCTGGGGTGGAGCAAAGTTGGGAAATACATCCAGTGGCATTTGCGTAAGGATGAGAAAGCCCCAAACAGATATGAGGATGGAAGCAATAACTATTAGCCAGCGTTGAGCGATCGACCATTTAACAATATAATCAAGCATTTTTAAACGTTTTAATGGATGTCTGCTTGCTGTGCAGCTAAGTAAGTTTAAAGATCAAGTACTTTACCTACTCTCCCAAATGAAGATGAAATTGAGATGAAATTTTTAGCTTCAACTTCAAGTTGCGCTACGTCTGTCCCTTCGGGAAGTATGGGATGAATTTTTGGGCATTGTTACTCAGGGCGTGTCATCAATTAAATAAACTGGAATCAGAACTGCTGAAGAAGAATAGACAATAAGGAAACGATGACACGCCGATACGCACTACGAGATGACCAGTGGGAGAAAATCAAATTGGGTTTGACAATTATTTGAATTAAGCTAATCGTCATTTAAATTGCACCACATTCATGCTAATAAAAGCTGCAAACCCTCTCCCTTGCACCTGCGGCCTCAATGTGTAAATTAAATGCTTAACAGCTTACTTAAGGCTGAATCTGCTCAAGGAGAGCTTGTGTTTGCTTATACCGAAGAGTATCTCCTTGCCGTTGAAACAGACTTGCAGCTTGCTCTAAATCATTAATGGCATTTTTGCGATCGCCTAAAGCATATTCAGCAAGTCCTCGGTTGCCGTAGGCATCAGCTAAATTGGGGTTGATTTGTAGGGCTTGGTTAAAGTCAGCGATCGCCAGCTTGTGATTTCCCTGTCTATAATTCAAAAAGCCCCTATTGTAGTAAGCATCTACAGACTTCGGATCAATTTTTATTACCTGGTTAAAGTCGGTAATCGCAGCTTGAATGCTTCCTAGTTCCGCATGAGCAGTCCCCCGACTGTTGTAAGCATCTGTATGGTTGGGATTTAATCGCAGTGCTTGATCAAAGTCGATAACGGCTGCTTTAAAATCTCCTAATTGAGATTTTGCCAAACCTCTTAGGCAGAAACCCTCATAGTATGTAGGATTTAACTGTACTACCCGACTAAAATCTTCTATTGCAGCGTTGAAGTTGCCTTGCTCAAGCTTTTGCACACCCTGGCTATAGTATTCCTGATAATTCATCTGTTGGATGTGCGTTGGTGCTTCCTGTGCAGCATGAACAGCAACAGGTATTCCACTCAGTACGCTACTCGTTATTCCCAGAATGGCAATAGAAGAGTGAATATAGTTCATAGCTTAACTTTCTCCTTGATATTTTTATCAAGACAGATACACGAGATTGTTCTTGACTAGATCCATCCTAAGCGGTTTAAAGCTTGAAACCCAGTCAACCCAAAATACTTTGTAATAGCAACCAAACATTTAGACCGAGGATAATAATAGCAACTAACCAAGCTAGAGATTTTAGCCACAGGGGATTTACAAACTCTCCCATTAAGTGACGGTTACTTGTAAACATCACCAATGGAATCACTGCAAACGGTAACTGCAAACTGAGGATAACTTGACTAAGAACTATGAGGCGGCTTGTGCTATTTTCCCCAAAGATAATAATTGTAATCAACGCTGGAATGATGGCAAGCAGACGGGTAATTAAACGCCGTAACCAGGATGGAAGGCGAAATTGTAAAAAGCCTTCCATGACAATCTGCCCAGCCAAAGTTGCAGTTAGTGTTGAACTTTGCCCGGAAGCAAGTAAGGCAATGCCAAAAATAGCACTAGCAGCACTAACACCTAATAATGGTGAAAGTAATTTGTAAGCATCTTGAATTTCTGCCACATTCTGATTACCAGAAAAATGAAATGTTGCAGCAGACACAATTAAAATCGCTGAGTTGATAAACAGTGCCAAAGATAGAGCAAAAGTTGAATCAATTGTGCCAAACTTAATTGCTTCCCATCTTTTTTCAGAAGTTGGTTGCCAATCACGGGTTTGCACAATAGATGAGTGTAAATATAAGTTGTGAGGCATCACTGTTGCCCCTAAAATGCCAATAGCAATGTAGAGCATTTCTGGGTTTTGTAAAATTTCTTTCTTGGGCAGATATCCAAACAAAATTCCCCCCATATCAGGTCGAGAAAACAGAATTTCTGCTGTGAAACAGATGCCTACGGTTGCTACTAGCATTATTACCAGGGCTTCTGTATAGCGAAAGCCTTTACTTTGCAGGAATAGCAATACCAAAACATCCAGCGCAGTGATGCACACACCCCATAGCAAGGGAATACCGAATAAAAGTTGCAGGGCGATCGCACTTCCCAGTAGTTCTGCTAAATCACAAGCTGCGATCGCAATCTCACATAGTATCCACAAACAAAAGCTTACCCTTCGTCCGAAATAATCCCGACAAGCCTGCGCCAAATCTCGCCCCGTAGCAACTCCCAAACGTACACACAAAGATTGCAGCAATATTGCCATCAGGTTTGACAACAGGATCACTGTTAACAGAGTATAACCAAACTTTGACCCCCCAGCGATATCTGTTGCCCAGTTTCCAGGGTCTATGTATCCGACCGAAACCAAATACCCTGGGCCTCCATAAGCCAGCATCTTGCGCCAAAAGCTGTTGCTGTTAGGGACTTTTATACTGCGGTGAACCTCTGGTAAGCTAGGTCTGTTTTCTGGGGGAGTCATTTACTTTGCCGTTTAATATTTTCATATTATTTTCATAATTTATCTTTTCATATTCTTCTCATTATTTGGGAATATCTGGCATGAATATTAATCTTCTCAAGATTTTTACTTATGAAATCTTGTCTCACACCAATAATTCTTGTATTTTTTCTACTTTTGCCAGAACAAAAATCTAATAAGATAGGACTTACGCATTGACAAAAAATATCACCTATGGAATCTATGGATGCTAGATAATAACACCAGCACTAAGATTTGCAAAAATATGCTCACGGATCACAGAAGTAAACAGATTCCTCTGTACCTGATACCAATTGTTAATTATCTTTTCCGAGCGCATAAACTCCAATTTAACAAATGCTTGAAGTGAACAAAATATGTGAGTCTTGATTGCACAGGTATCTCTAACCATGAACCGACAAATTCCACATACTTGTTTTATAGCCCGATGAAAGGTTTCAATGCTCCAATGAGTATCATGAATTGTGATAAACTCACTTCGAGTTATGTCTTTGATTTTTTCCTCATTAGGCAGATATAAAATATAGTGTCTAGAGTCTTCTTTTTTAAAGTCTTTCCTAAACAACTTTATAAATCCAAATTCTTTGAGATGAGTTCTTAATCCTGATTCGGGAATAATTAGAGTGCTTACCTGGCAATACTTATGCGGCTCATTTGAGACAGTTCTGTTTTTTTCAATTCCGAAGAGAAAACCCAGCTTCTGGTTTTTTAGAAATTTTAGATTTTCTACTCCTGAATACCAACTATCTCCTGTTACAATTCTTGGCTTGACTCCCCAATTTATTATTTCACTTACCATTTCTCGAAAATAATCGTTTTTGGTTTTTCCCTCCTTTTTGTCATATATTCTGTAATTAATTGGTACCGAATTCCCATTGATATCACTGTAATATAAAGTGATTAAATTTAAGCCAATGATAGTTTTATGGGCTTTCCCTGACCAAAAATAACTGATTAATTCCGCATTTTTAGGGTCACTATAAATCTTTTCTACTACTGTATCGTCTATACTTAGTATCCCTCCTACCAAATCGATGATTTTCTCTATTATTTTGAATAAATCTTTCGGTTCATACCTCTCTCTTAATAAAAAGCGATTCACGCTATCATGTGAAACATCGCCCAATATCTCTGCTAACCTACTGCATCCCGCAAACTTCGGCTCTGACAGCAAAAATAAGGTGTAGAGGTCTAGATTACATTGTGCTGTGGAGGGTTTAGTAATTTCTCTGATTATCCGATACCTGCAAAATAGACGACCTATATTCATCAATTCACTATTTTGTTCTTCTGTCAATGCGTAAGTCCTATAAGATTTGAAGTTCGTAAAGAATTTTTTTGCAATCAAGTTGCATAATAATTAATTATGGGAGGTAAAAAAATGACCAATCAGCAACTAAAGATTTGATTCATCTAAGTGTTCTTCTACAGAACGGTATAGGTTAATGATGTGACTATCAGCCAAACTGTAATAGACATTTTTACCTTCTCGACGATAGTTGACCAAACGCATCGCTTTAAATAATCGTAGCTGATGACAAACAGCCGATTCGGTCATTTTTGTTAATGCAGCTAAATCACAAACACACAACTCTTGGAAAGCCAAAGCTGAGATGAGGCGTAGGCGATTCGGATCTGCTAGGATTGCAAAAATTTCTGCTATTTGCTGTGCTTTAGAAGTTGCTAATATTTGCGTTTGAGTTGAACGCACATTATCTAAATGCACCAAATGAGTGTCACAGCTTGGCACATCCGGGTTTTGTCGGTTGTCGAAGTCTTGCTTTGCCTTGCCCTTGTTCATGTTTTTATGCGTAAGTAATGGTTATCAATTTCATACTATCTAAAATGATAACCATTGTACAATTGAATGATTGTTCAATTGTTGTAGTAAGATATTGGCAGTTAACTTTGTAGTTTTTTATGTAAAGCTGCTATGACTCAAACCCCTGACCTCAAAACCCAGTTTTTGCAAGTTGATGGTATGGACTGCGGCAGCTGTGCTAAGACGATTGAAGCCAGCTTGCAACAGCTACCCGGTGTGATGGAAGCATCAGTGAGCTTTGCAACTGCAAAAGCCAAAGTTTTATATAACCCGGAGATCCTGAGAGAAGCTGAAATTATAAATCGTATAACTGCCTTGGGTTATACAGTTGAGCAGAGTGGTGAACTAAAGTCTCATAATCACAGCAATTCTTGTGAAGGTGAACACGACCATAATCACGACCACGTTGAAGCGGATGTTAGTCAAAAGTTGCAGGCAAAAGTTGGTGGGATGGATTGTGGCAGCTGTGCCAAAACCGTTGAAGTTGGCTTGCAGCAAATCGCTGGAGTTTTAGAGGCATCGGTTAGCTTTGCCACTGAAAGAATGCAGGTATCCTATGACCCGCAACAGGTTAGTGAAAAAACAATTTACGACCGAGTTAAAGCTTTAGGTTATACAGTTGAACAGAGTCATGAAGTAAAGCCCCATAATCACACCTCTGACTGTAATGGCAACTATGACCACCATCACACCCATTCCCATGACAGCGACCATGAGCATTTGGAAGTAGCCTTTCCTCAAAAACTACAAGCAAAAATCGGTGGAATGGACTGTGGCAGCTGTGCCAAAACTGTTGAGGTTGGCTTGCAGCAAATCGCCGGAGTTTTAGAGGTATCGGTTAGCTTTGCGACTGAAAGAATGCAGGTATCTTACGATCCGCAACAGGTAAATGAACAGACAATTTCAGATCGAGTTCGGACTCTGGGTTATACGTTTGAACAGATTGGTGAGGTAAGCTCTCATCAAGATACCCACAGTCGTGACCACGATAATTCAGTCTCGAAACCAACTCAAAAACGCGACCCAGCAAGCTGGAAATTCTGGATTAACAACCGCCGAGGACAGAGCGTAATTTTAGCAGGATTGGGGTTAGTCCTGGGTTTGCTGACTCAACATTTGGCACTACCGATCTGGATAGCAAGGGCCTTTTATGGAATTGGCATAGTAATTGCAGGCTATCCTATTGCACGAGCAGGTTTGTTTGAGTTGCGCTTGCGCCGTGCCGATATGAATCTGCTGATGACTATTTCAGTTATTGGGGCAGTAATTTTGGGGGACTGGTTTGAGGCAACGCTAGTCCTGTTTTTGTTTTCTTTGGGTACAACACTGCAAGTTTTCACCTTTGGTCGCACGCGCAATGCTATCAGCGCTCTCATGGATTTAACTCCACCTACTGCTACTGTCAAGCGAGGGAATAAAGAAGTTACAGTTCCCGTTGAAAGCATTCAAGTTGGTGAAATTTTGACGCTTCGACCCGGAGGGCGCGTGGCGTTGGATGGCATAGTTATTGCTGGCAGCAGTGCCATTGACCAATCGCCAATTACAGGAGAGTCAATTCCAGAAGATAAAGCACCAGGCGATACTGTCTTTGCTGGAACATTGAATCAATCAGGCTTTTTAGAAGTAAAAGTAACTCACACTGTTAGTGATACAACTGTTTCTAAAATTATTCATTTGGTAGAATCAGCTCAAGGAAGTCGCGCTCCTTCTCAGCAGTGGGTGGATCGGTTTGCAGAGATATACACCCCAATTGTAATTTTGATTGCGATCGCCATTGCCCTAATTCCGCCCTTGGCTTTTGCTCAACCTTTTAACGTTTGGGTTTATCGGGCGCTGGTGATGTTGGTAATAGCCTGTCCCTGTGCTTTGGTAATTTCTACTCCTGTTTCGATTGTCAGCGCCATTGGTGCAGCAACTCGTCAGGGCGTTTTGTTCAAAGGGGGTAATGCGCTGGAAACCGCCGGACGTTTGACTACTTTTGCTTTTGATAAGACTGGTACGATTACGCAAGGGCTACCCGTTGTACAAAAGGTTTATGACCTTGGTAAGGTAAGCGCAAACATGGTGTTACAGATTGCAGCTTCAGTTGAGCAACAGTCTGAGCATCCTCTCTCCAAGGCAATTGTAGCCAAGGCTCATGAGCAAGGCATGGAGTTAGAAGCACCTATTAAATTTACAGCACTGCCTGGCAAAGGGATTCAGGCGAACTTGAGGGAGCAGTTGTACTTCATAGGCAATCAAAGGTTATTTTTAGACCAAGGTATTCGCTTATCTGGTGAAGCTGAATCTTTGTTAGCTGAAATTGAACAACTCGGTCAAATTCCGGTGCTGATAGGGACAAATGAAGGGTTATTAGGAGCGATCGCACTTTCCGATGGCATCCGCTTGGAAGCTACAGAAGCCCTGCGACAATTGAGGCGGGTTGGATTAAAGCGGTTGGTAATGTTGACAGGCGATCGCACTGCTGTTGCCAAGCAGATTGCCCAGCAAGTTGGAATTACAGAGTACCGAGCAGAACTGCTACCCGAAGATAAACTTGAAGAAATTCAACTCCTGCGTCAAAAAGGAGTAGTAGGTATCGTTGGGGATGGTATTAACGATGCCCCTGCACTTGCTGCTGCGGATATCAGTTTTGCGGTTGGTGGAATAGATATTGCTTTGGAGACAGCAGATGTCGTGATCGTGGGCAGCGACCTCAGACGACTTGCTTATGCAGTAGAACTAAGCCGTCGCACTGTATCTGTAATTCAACAGAATGTTGTCTTTTCTTTAGTCACAAAAGGTTTATTTCTACTGTTGGGAACCTTTGGATTTGTTGGGTTAGCTGTAGCCGTCTTAGCAGATACAGGGACTTCCTTATTAGTTACTGCAAATGGAATGCGGCTATTTAAAACCAAGACGGTTAAGGATTAAGCAATGGTACACGACCACAGCCATAAGCATCAGGGACACGAACACGGACAGGGCAACTACAACCGCGCTTTCGCAATTGGTACTGCCCTCAATGTCGGATTTGTGATTGTCGAACCAGTCTATGGCTACCGAGCAAACTCGCTTGCTTTGGTTGCCGATGCTGGTCACAATTTGAGTGATGTATTGGGATTGCTACTAGCTTGGGGAGCAAGTGCCCTCACCCTACAACCACCAACCCGACGGCATACCTACGGATTGCGTCGTTCCTCAATTTTGGCGGCTCTGATCAACGCACTTGTTCTCCTTCTAGCGATGGGTGCGATCGCTTGGGAAGCAGTTCGTCGCTTTAGCGAACCTAGCTCAGTATCAGGAGGTACAGTCATCGGCGTTGCTGTAGTAGGGATTATCATCAACACAGTTACTGCCTTGATTTCTCTTTCTATCTCCTCGTTCTGCAATTTACTCTTAACTAACGACGGTAAATTTTATGGACAAAGACATACTGCGATCGCTCCTGTGTTTTAGACTCCAACGCAGTTATCATCGTAAACAATCTGCATTCCGTCTTTACCAAGCCTTGGCTGAACGGGAAGCTTTGGCATATCGACGAGAATTGTTACTCATCCTTGCTAGAAATGCCGAGAAATCTGCTATTAGTCATCATGATTTGAATTTGCGGGGAGTTTTCTTACATGGAATTGCTGATGCTGGCAGTTCTATCGGTGTAATTCTGGCTGCTGGTTGTGTTTATTTTTTTAATTGGCTATGGGCAGATGCAGTAGCTAGTTTACTGGTCGCCTTGTTTTTGAGCATCAGTGCTATTTCTCTAATTAAAGATAGTCTGAGGCAGTTTCAACTTACTTGCAAGCTATGACGTTTGGTTCAGTCTGACACCTTGTCTCTTGACAGAAGCGATCGCCATAGTTAAGAATTCGACTACCAGATGCCATGCACCACAATGTCACACCAATCAAAGATTAATATAAGCTTGATAGGAGCGGTATTTCTGTCACTGCTCGTCACCCCAGTGTTAGCACATAAAATTCAACTATCGGGGGATGTGGCTGGTACTTGGCACGTTGAACCAAATCACAGTCCCAAAACAGGAGAAACGGCGAGAGTCTGGGTTGCACTCACCCGCAAGGGAGGGAAAATCTTGCCAGTGTCGGAGGCGAATTGCCAAATGGCTGTCTACTCTCAACCTCGTAAACAGAAAGATTCGCCTGTACTACAGCCTACGGTGCAAGCGATTTCAGTTGAGAGATATCAGGGTATTCCTGGTGCAGATGTTGTTTTTCCGAAAACAGGAGCTTATCAGTTAGAGTTAGGTTGCACTCCCAAAGTCGAAAGTAATTTTAAACCCTTCCAGATGCAGTATGAGGTAATAGTAGCTAGTGGTGTAGCAGCATCGACACCAGCACCAGTTACAAGTTCTCAAAAAACTAAGCAAGAATTACCATCAAGTCAGTCAACCAAGTCTGGAAATCAATGGTTTCCTGGAGCTATGGCGCTCGGTGTCATGATTGCAGGTTTGGGAACCTTTTGGTGGATGAAGCAAAGGACGAAAGTCAAATAACTACTACAAACTTTCAAAATTAAGGAGCATCAGCCAGCTAGATAGCTACGTGAGTTAACCCCATATCTTCGTAGAAGTGTGAGAGCTTGTTGTTCCACTTGTCGCACTCGTTCCCGACAAATGCCCATACGTTGACTAATCTGTACCAGGGTAAGTTCGTGTCCACCTGCTAAACCAAAGCGCAAGATTAATACTTCCTTTTGCTGGGGAGTCAGCTTTGCTAATAGGTTGTGAATGTCTTGATAGAGTAATTCGCGCTCGGCGTAGCGTTCGGGAGATATTCCATCATCCTCCAGCATATCCTGCAATTGAGTATCCTGCTCAGGCCCAATTCCCATATCTAAGGAAACAGGTTGACGAGCAAGCTGCAAACATTCTCGAATCTGACTGGGTTCCAGATTCAGCGCTTGGGCGATTTCAGTCACGTCGGCAGTGTGACCAAGCTTTTGAGATAACTCTCGCTGAACACGCTTAATTTTGTTCAGCTTATCAGCCATGTGAATGGGTAAACGAATGGTGCGGGATTGTTGTGCGATTGCTCGTGTAATTCCCTGACGAATCCACCAGTAAGCATAAGTAGAAAACTTGTATCCAAGAGTTGGATCAAATTTCTCTACCCCTCGTTCTAGCCCCAATGTACCTTCTTGAATTAAGTTTACTTCTTACACTATGGGCCAGTAAAGGAATTCACTGGCTATACTTATCAAAATTGCTGTCACATCTGCGCTTAACTTAGTGATGTTAATTAATTCTCCAACACCACCCCAGCTACCTTCCCATTTTCCACAACAGCCGCACTTCGCTTAGGTAACAAAAACCTACCAAACTTCGAGTACAAAGCAGGTAAAACCAGCAAAGTTAACGCCGTAGAAGTAAACAACCCACCTAACACTACAATCGAAAGAGGTTGCAAAATTTCCTTCCCTGGCCCCACTGAAATTATCAACGGAACTAAACCCAAAGCTGAAGTTAAAGATGTCATCAAAATAGCGTTGAGTCGTTCCATTGACCCAGCAATTAATACTTCTTTTAAAGACATCCCTAACGCCACTTTTGTGGTGTAATTATCTACTAATAATAATCCGTTTCGAGTAGCCACACCAAACAAAGTTACAAACCCTACCAATGAGGCTACAGAAACAACTCCACCTGTAAAAGCTACCGCAATTACTCCACCCACTAATGCAATGGGCAAGTTAATCATAATCATTGCTGTTGAAGCGATTGATTTCACAGAAAGATACATTAGTACTGTAATTACAACAAAGGAAATAGCACCGAAAACCAGAATATTTTGTGAGGCTCGTTCTTCTGCTTCAAATTGACCTCCATATTGGATAAAATAACCTGAAGGAAGTTGCACTTGTGCCTTAATGTTCTTTTGAATATCTGTCACTACAGAGCGCAAATCTCTGCCTTTAGCATTAGCAGATACCACAATTAAACGCGAAACATTTTCCCGATTGATAGTATTAGGTCCAGTGCCATAGGCAACCGTAGCAACTTTAGCTAAGGGAATTTTATTCCCATCAGGGGTATCAACTAACAAATTCTCAATTGTTTGTAGATTTTTGCGATACTGTGGTTGCAACCACACAACCAAATCAAAGCTTTGTTGCTTCTCTAAAACTTGAGATACTGTTCTTCCATTGAGCGCTGTTTCAATGATATTAGATAATTGTCCAATAGTTAAACCGTAGCGAGATGCAGCAACACGGTCAAACTTAATTTGAAGTTGTTCAATAGGGATCTGTGGTTCGAGCTGTAAATCTACAATTCCCGGAATAGATTTTATTGCGTCTTCAACTTGCTTTCCAAGCTTGCGAAGTTCTTCTAAGTCGGAACCAAAAATTTTGACCGCGATTTGACTCCTGACCCCAGACAAAATTTCATCAATCCGGTGAGCAATAAATCCCCCAATATTGGATGCGGCCCCTGGTATTTTGTTAAACTCTTCCCGCAACCATTCCACAGTAACTGCACGATTTTTCATTCCTTTGTCACTCAACCCAATATCAAGGTGAGCCAAATTCACAGGTGCAGCATCCGGATCATTGGGGGCGCGTCCGGCGCGTAATTGAATATACTTTAATCTAGGGTCGTCTTTGAGTTTATCTTCCAAAGCAAAAGCAGCACTATTGGTAGCTTCTAAAGATGTACCTGGGTAAAGTGCTAAGGTATTTACCAAAGTTGATTCTTGGAACTCAGGTAGAAATGCCCGTCCTAAAGTTGGGAAAATTATAATTGCTGCTATCATTCCCGCCGCAGCCACAGTAATAACAACTAGCGAATTGCTGATAGCAAAATCGAGAAAAAGGTAATAAATCCTTTTGCAAACTCTTGGTACAAAGGGTTCCCTGACTGACATTTTATTGTGAGGTAATAAAATTGCACATAAAGCCGGACTTACAAGCAGCGCTTCTAAGCTAGAGACTACAACTACCACCAGATAACTAAGACCCATTGGGCCAAAAATCCGACCTTCCACACCAGCAAGGGCAAATATGGGAGAAAAAACGACAATAGTAATTAAAGTTGCCCCAATCAGAGATTCCTGGACTTCCTGTACTCCTTCAAAAACAATTTCCAGTACTGGACTAGGGTTGGGAGAGTATTTATTTTGTCGCAATAAACGAAAAACATTTTCTGCATAGACAATGGCATCATCAATCGCTGTACCAATGGCGATCGCTAATCCTCCCAAAGTCATTGTATTTAGCCCCAAGCCCAAAAAAGATAATACTTGCAACGAAAATATAAAAGTCAGGGCAAAATTCAATAGCACAACTCCCAGAGTCCGCCAATTCATTAAAAAAGGGATGAGGATAACTGCTGCAATAATACTACCTTCCACCAAGGCTGACCTGACATTTTCCACCGAAGCATCGATATAATCTGCTTGGCGGAAGGTTTGATTTACTTTAATTTCTTTCGGTAAAGCTGCTTTTAGCTCAGATATTGCGGCTTCAATAGCACGGGTGACGGTGGGAGTATCAGCTAAGGGTTGTTTATTCACCATCAGCACAACAGCATCTTTCCCATTTAAACTACCATCGCCGATTTTCACAGCACCACCAATTTGCACTTCGGCGACATCTCCCAGGCGGACGGGCGTTCCTTGACGGGCGACAATGACAGATTGTTGAAGATCATCAAGAGATTCAATCCGCCCAATTCCCCGAATTAAAGTTTGTTTGTCAGGGGTAGTCAAAAAGCCACCAGGAGCATTGACATTTGCCGCTTGTACGGCTTCACTTACCTGTTGTAAAGATACATTAAAAGCTTGTAGTTTGTTGAGGTCTACTAACACTTGATACTGACGCACATCGCCGCCATACACAAGTACCTGACTAACACCGGGAACTGCTAAGAGGCGATTCGTCACTTGCCAATCAACAATTCTGCGGACTTCCATGAGGTCGATTTTAGTAGCAGATTGGTTATTGCCTTCCCCTTCCACAGTCAAGGCGTACTTTAATACAGTACCGATGGGGGAGCTTGTAGGGGCAATTCGTGGGGTTTCGACTCCTTCCGGTAACTTGCTTATGGCTTGTTGCAGTCGTTCTTGTATCAACTGGCGGGCTTGAAAGATATCTGTTCCCCAGCCAAAAACAATTCTGACTACAGAAAGTCCTACTGAAGAAGAGGAACGAACAGTGCTTAAGCCTGGAGTTCCATTAATGGCACTTTCAATTGGTAATGTCACCAAAGATTCGATTTCTTCTGGTGCTAGTCCAGGGGCTGCTGTCTCAATTTCGACTTGGGGAGGTGCAAAGGCTGGAAAAACATCCAGCGGCATTTTGGGAATGGTATTAAAGATAATAACTAATGTGGAAATGAGCGCAGCAATTACTACGAGCCAGCGTCGAGAAATTACCCATCTAGCAACTGTACTAATCATTTGGTTTTTGGTTAAGAAATGGCGAAGGGTTTGTTTATTCCTGATAAACGGGTGAGTAATTTTAAATATTAGGTGTGGCTGTTGCTAGCATCAAGCCCCAAATCAGCCCAAAGCGAACTATTCCTAAATAGGATATGAACAAACTACATTCTTATACTCTTTGTGTCTGGAACCTGGATTTATAAACTGTCTGTTCACAATCTAAATAGTCTTGCTGTAGGTTGGTTTAATGTTAGAAAATCTAACAGAACTAAACTTCAGGTATTTATTATCTGCAACTTCACTAATCACTAACCACCATCTGAATGTCGAGGACGATCGCGCTCCTCAAGATTTTTATCAGAAGTAGATGTAGATATGGTTGATTGCTTGTGGTTGTCGAGATAAACCTCTGTTTCATAATTGAACCCGCCGTACTCTAAATTACCTGCTGGTACTAAACGGGTACGACGATTAGACCAGAAAGCACCTCCCATGAAAGCAACTGTCGCAAGTGCTACTCCTCCACCTGCTGTTAACCACAAAGGTAGTGGGAAACTGTTAGTTTGAGCTTCAGTTTCTTCTGCATGAGAACCACTTTCTTCGTTGTGTTCTTCTTCTGGTTTACTATCACCCCGCAATGATTGAGCATAAAGTTGGGGCGCACGTTGGGTGACGATCGCATCTCCCTCAAACAAACCCGTCTTCACCTCAACCATGTCTCCAGAGGTTTGACCCAAGGTCACTTCCGCAGATTGGAAAGCATTCCCATTTTGGACGTAGATTATTTTTTTCCCATTCGCATCGACTACAGCCGAGCTAGGAACCGCTAAGATAGATGCCGATGATTGGTTTGTTAGTACCTCTAATTCCGCAAACATTCCAGGTTTTAGTTGTCCGCTTGGGTTATTTACTTCAGCTTGTACTGGGACAACCCGTGTTTCCCCTTGTACTACCGCACCAATCTGTGTAATCTTTCCAGAAAAAGTACGGTCTGGTAAGCTAGCAACTTTTAGACTTACTCTTTGACCTACTTTTACTTTGTCTAAATCTTTTTCATAAATATTGGCTGTGGCAAACACCCGACTATCATTGACAATAGTCATGAGTGTGCCACCTGCATCATTAAAAGTTTGACCAAGGGTAACTTGGCGATCGGCAACTTTACCGGAGATGGGAGCAGTCACTGTCACCAATCCCTTGGCGTTAGGACGGTTGCCTATTTGTTGCAGTCTAGTATTATAAGCAGAATCACTAAGACGTAAACGCTCTTGTGCTACTTGAACAGCAGACTGGGCGCGTTTCATTTGGGCCTCGCTTTCAATGATATCTCGTCTGCTGTTGGCTGAGGTGAGTTTGGCTTTTGCTTCCGCTAATTGTGTTTGAGATTCGAGCGCGTTGCGACGTGGTAAAGCGCCTTCATTCGCTAACTGTAAATCCTTATTATATTTTTCTTCAGCAAATGCTACCTGGCTTTGTGCTTGGGCAATGTCGGCGTTAGATATCTGCCAATATCTTTGATAATTTTGTTGAGCTAATCTGGAATCGGCTTGCGCTTGCTGCAAAGAAGCTATAGCTTCCGCTCGTTTTTCTTCAGAACTAACCCGTAACTCTATCAAGTCAGGACTGGTGACAACGGCAAGGGGTTGACCCTTTTTGACTACAGCGCCGGGTTCCACCAACAATTCAACTACTTTTGCCCCTGTAATTGGGGTATTCACTTCTACTTTTTGGCTAGGTAAGGTTTCAATCTGTCCAGTGCTTTTAATACCCAAAGCCAGTCGTTGCCGTTTCACTGGCTCGACTTTAATTCCTAGCCTCTGGGCAGTTTCGGCATCAACTTCGACAGAACCACTTGCTTCGCTTCCACCACCCTGAAATGAACTTCCACCAGTATGATCGTGTCCAGCACCAGCTAACACAGCCGTGGGAGTTGTCAGTAATAAAAGGCTCAAGACTGTGCCGGAAACACAACGAATTACTGTAAGTGGTTGGAGACTGTTAGAGATTCCCATCGCTATTTTGTGTCCTTGAGTTACTATGGTCTGGATTTGTGCTTAGACGTTGGTTGACTTTTTAAGCGGGATTTCGAGAATTGCTTTTGGCAAGCAAGCGGTTTCACTCTTGGAATTTGTTCACGAAGCCAACTTAACCACTTAACTTAATAGTTTTTCACACAGATATGAAATTGAGATGAAATTAGGACGAGCGATTAGCATTCAAGCAAAAGTTATTTGTATTTGTTGGTAATGGACATATAGCACGCTATCTACTGGTATTTGCTCTCCAACAGAAGCTAGGTTTGACAGCCGAATAAATGTCGCATTTTCTTGTAGATACATAAGCTTTACGTCAAGTGTTTCTTAAAAGAGGGATAGCTGAATCTAATACTCAGCAATCTCAACAGCCTCTAATTCAACCTTAGATTAGAAATATCGGAGATTTGTGTCACTTAATTGCAAAATCGAAGACAATTGCAAATGCCGCATCCTTACACCAGCCAATGTCCCAGATTAAGGTTAATGAAGTTATCTGTATTAAAGGCAGCACCCTGATAGTTTTTTACACACCGTGTCAATGCTGGGAATTCCGTATCATCAGCCGCACGGGTGGGATATTCGGGGAAAAAAAGATTTATTACACGGCGGAGGCGGCGTTGAGAACTGGGTTTGAGTGGTTGCGGGATGAGGAGTGATGAGTGCGTATATGCGATCCAAGGTCAGCATTAATGGCAAGAAACAATCGCTTTTGGTGAAGGTGAATTGCTCGAAATTTACACCCTGTGCGATCGCATAAAGGCAGGCGAAGCAGAGCCATTGCGCCTCAAGAATGATTTCGAGTCAACTGTAGCAAGATGGCCTCAAGACTTTGTAGTGCTGCGTTTGTAGTGCGTTGATTTTCGTCAAAATTACGTTGATGTTCTTCAAAGTTACGTTGATGTATTTCGTGGCTATCGCGTAACTCAAGTAGTACATCATCTAAAATTGCACTTCTGGCTAATACACGATTTACATTTTCGGTAAGTGAGTCTAATTGCTGTTGAGTATTGGATTGTCTCTCAGCAAGCCCCAATACTATTTGTTCAAGCCGGTCTAGTCTGCTAGGGAAATACTCAGGCGTGTCGCTCATATTACTTTCGTTAGTCCTCTACTAGGGATTTAGGGATTATATAAAGTTGTGACATAGAATTGCACGTTATTGTAGTAACAGTCTACAGTCTGAACAGCCTTTTACTATTAGACTACTAGTTTTGCTCAGGACAAAAAGCATAAGTTGTACTTCTCTCAATTGCGGTCATTGCCATTAGGAGCAGACAGTTGAATCATCTCAGTAAAACGTGAATACTTAACCACATCGGTAGGAGGATAATCTGCCGACACTGCAATTAACCCAATTTTGATATCCTCGAAATAAATCACACCCCCAATACGTCCTTCGATTTGAAAAGCTCCATGAAATAAATGATATGGAGCTATGTAAATCAGCAAACAGTCACTAATGTTTATTGCTCTGTCAAACATCTGCTGACAAGTTTTTTGGAGGACAGCATCTAGATATTCATTATAGGTAGGCTCACCCATGTCAGTGAATTCTAGATGATCCGCAAAATGATCCATATAAAATAGCCAGATATCGGACAAGTCTGCGTCATGAGTGAGTTTTTGCTTAAGTTCATGTAATCGGTCGATATTCATATTGTGGCAAACAGACAGTACTGTTAAAAAGTTATCAATTATTTTTGCGTGAATGGGGGATAAACAATAGCCACCAAAGTTTTCTACCAAATGGTGGGGGACTTAGATTCCGAGACTAGTGCTAGCGTACTATAAGATTTGTAGTTTAGGATTTAATTTGCTCGTGGCATAGTGCGTAAAAAACGAGACTGTTTGTGGTGGAACTACCCTTGGGACAAGAATCTGTCGCTAGAACTCGGAAGATAGTTCACGTAGACATGGATGCCTTCTACGCATCGGTGGAACAGAGGGACAACCCTAGCTACCGAGGCAAACCGTTAGTCGTCGGTGGCAGTCCGAATCAGCGAGGCGTAGTTGCAGCAGCTAGTTATGAAGCTCGTAAGTTTGGCATTCACTCTGCGATGCCGTCAGTAACAGCTTTTGCAAAATGCCCTGGGCTTATCTTTGTCAGACCAAGATTCGACGTTTATCGAGAGATTTCCACTTCAATCCACGCTATCTTTAAACGCTACAGTGATTTAGTGGAAGGGGTTGCGCTAGATGAAGCATACCTTGATGTTACTGAGAATAAGCAAAACATCACCTACGCTTCTACTATCGCAAGACATATCAAAACTGCAATTTTCCAGGAAACTCAGTTGACAGCAACCGCAGGCGTGTCGATTAACAAGTTTCTTGCAAAAATGGCATCAGGTCAAAATAAACCCAACGGACTGACGGTGATTTTACCAGAGCAAGCAATTGCATTTGTAGAACACCTGCCAATTGAGAAGTTTCACGGCATTGGAGAAGTTACAGCAGCGAAAATGTACTCACTCGGCATTCACACTGGCGCAGACTTAAAGGAGCGATCGCTCTTGGAGTTAACACACCACTTTGGTAAAACAGGTAATTATTACTATAAGATTGCCAGAGCAGAAGATGATCGCCTAGTTGAAGCAAATCGAGTTCGTAAGTCCATCGGTGCAGAAACTTCATTTGCACAAGACTTAAATGATATCAGCCAGATGTTGCAGGAACTCGAACAGATTGCCCAAATCGTCGAGCAACGGTTAGAGCAGTACGAAACGCGAGGCCGCACATTAACTCTGAAAGTCAAGTTTTCTGACTATCAGCAGTTAAGCCGCAGTAAAACAATGCTTGCTCCCATCAGTGAATTAAATACAATTTTTGAGATAGCCAAAGCGCTGTTTGAGTCGATTGACTTGGAGAATCACAGTATTAGGTTGCTGGGGATTTCGTTATCTAATCTGGATAATGCCAAACAGACCCAAGTGATTCAATTGCCGTTATTTGAGAATGCAGATATCACTTGGGAGTGATTGACTTAGTTCTATTTTTATGGGTCTACCTAAAACAAAAATCTATTACACTTCAAGGGAAGTATTTCAAAAATTGAAAGCAACAGGCATTGATTTCATGCCCCTCAAGGAAGGGTTTTCATACCATTCAATCTGATCTGTATCTAACCGCAGATTAGGCAAGCGTTGGACAATGGTATTTATAGCTATTTGTGCCTCAAGTCTGCCGAGGGATGCGCCGAGGCAAAAGTGGGTTCCTTTGCCAAAAGCTAAATGTGGGTTTTGTGAACGTGTAATATCTAATTTGTCGGGATTGAAGAATTGCTCAGGGTCACGGTTAGCAGCACCAATCGCTAGAAATAGGCGCTGCCCTTGGCGAATTTGTTGACCATTGATTTCGAGATCGGTAAGTGCTATGCGGGCTTGCCGTTGTACTGGGCTATCGTAGCGCAAAAACTCCTCCACAGCAGTTGTGATTAAGGAAGGGTCATTCTTTAACTTTTGCATCTGACTGGGATTTGCGAGTAAAGCAAGTAAGCCATTAGCAATTAAGTTAGTGGTAGTTTCATGGCCTGCAAAGGTTAAGAAAACACAATTTGATAAAATTTCTTCGTCTGAGAGTGAATTTTCTTTCTCTTGTGCAAAGATGAGGCTACTTATGAGATCATCTTGGGGTTGACAACGACGTTCTTCCAGTATGAAGTGGAAGTATTGTTTCATTTCCAGAATACTTTTTTTAGCATTAGTCAAAATTTCTGTGTCCATACGGAACAGTCCAAAAAATTTAGCTAAATCTGATGACCATTTCTTAAACTGTTCGTAGTCTTCGGAATTTGCACCCAGCATTTGTGCAATAACGATTGCAGGTATTGGGTAAGCTAAATCATGAATAATATCTATGTTACCCCGTTTATAAATACTATCGATAAGTTGGTTTACTAAAGAGTGAATACTGGGTGCCATACTGCCAATAATATGAGGAGTGAATGCTTTATTAAATAGCGTGCGTAGACGTGTGTGTTCTGGGGGGTCGCAAAACAGCATCCACTTTGATAAACTTTCCAAAAGTGGAAATATATTCTGTTGCTCTAATTGGGATAATTTGCTAATTGGCGGACGTTTAGCCGAAATCCGTTTGTCTTGCATTGCAAATGCAACGTCCTGATAACGCATCAGATACCAGCCCCCCAAAAAATCATTCCAGTAAACAGGCTCTTGTTGCAAAATCCGACGATAAGTAGGATAGGGATTGGCAAAGACTTCTGGGGCAGTTAGATTATATCGGTCTTTTTCTGGATTAGTTAATGATGTCATTTGTCCCAAGAACACTTACTTTCAAGGCACTTGCTCATTCAGCTTACTATGAACCTATTCCACGAATAAAGTATAAAGATTACAGGAAACCATTACCCAACAGAGGCATCAACCGCCCCAGTAGGGGAGATCCATAAAAATAAATCTCCAGCCAAATTACAAACGAATAATCGACTACGCCCACGATCCACCCACGTTCGCGTAGCGTCTCCAAAGGAGAAGGCTAGGGATTTATTTCGGGTTTGTGCCAGAACCAGAGAAGGATAACCCCCAAAGAACAGCCAGCATTTCAAATGCTGACCAATCCCCCAAATCTTCGCCATGCTCCAATGCTTGCTCCCAGAGCGTGAACTCTCTACGATTTTTGAGATAGCCAAAGCGCTGTTTGAGTCGATTTCACTGGAGAATCGCAGTATTAGGTTGCTGGGCATTTCCTTGTCTAACCTTGATAACGCCAAACAAAACCAAGTAATTCAATTGCCGCTATTTCAGAATGGGAACATCATATTTTAGCGTAGGTGTAGTCTGTTCAGACGCTGACAACTCGGTTATGGAGAGAGAGCGAATCAACTCCCGAATCACATCAGTTGCAGGTCTACCTGTGTTTGCACAATATTTTTCAAGTTTTTCGTTTTCAGCAGATGCAAGATTTATTGTGATTCGTTTGGCAGCCCATTTTTTGTTCATGACTTGCTATATTAACCAAATTTAATGAATTATCTAGACTTTAAATGCCTTGTGCAATACTTAACAAATATATAGATGTTAACCACAGCATACTTGCCGTAAAACTATTTTTAGCACATCCCTCTCCAGAGTATTTACTTGTAACCCAAAACTTCACTGATAAATCATTTATATGAACTTTAGAACATTTGAAAGGAGCTTGGATTTTTTGTAAATATTGTTAAGCAAAGCGCAATCAAAGTGAGCCAAGCAAGAGGCGTATAATCAGCAAGTATTGCCAATTGAATTTACTAAACCTTGTCTTCATACAATTGCATCTAATATTCATTTGCTCTTTACCCAAAGGTGAAATTGACTAACTACTCTGGATGTAGACTTTCATTCAAGCACTATATTTAACTCTATAATTTAACGAAACCTTACCTTAATGCCTCTAGAAAACTTTCTAGGAGCATTAAGGTTAAATAGTTTTGGTTCTTCAGTATCTGTTATGCCAAATTATTAGTTAGATATCAAAACTAGGCTCGAAAATAAAACTCAAAAGCCCGAATCAGTTCTAAACCCATAAATAACTAGTAAATAATGTTTATTTCTCTTATCTAGTAAGGGTTGTATGGCTTTTTTGAAGGTAATTTAGCAGAATATATTAATTTTTATTAAGTCAGAGCTTAACTTACCCGCAGAAATCATCAACCCTCAACTCTCGCCACACATCAGACGGTTGCCACCCAGAGTTACCCACAGAGCGGAGGGGGCGATAGTGTTCAGAAATGTATTCAGATTCGGAAACGTAGCCTTCAATGTACACAGGTGGATTTGGTTCAATTACTGGTTCAAGAATATTTTGGCTCTCAGGAATCTCAATGGGTTCAATCGGTGGTGGGGTTACTTCTGCTTTCTTGCGAACTGGGTTAGAGGTTTTTTTGATGAGTCGTTTCATATCTATAGGAATCATTCGGCTTTCCACAAAGAACGGATATCCCAGAATACAAGAAGTTCTCAGCGAATCAGAGACATTTTGCCAAAAAGTTGTATGGCTATTGGGTTGTGTAACCGAAAGTTAAAGATAATTTTTAGAGATTGCTCAGACGGGCCAATATCCCTAAACCTAAACCAAAAATTAAGGTAAGTCTCAAAATTAGCACAGTGTGCAACTGACTAAAAAATGGAAGTAATTGATTTTTTACTGCGACTGAACTAAAAGCACCAGCCCAAGCGATACTTAGTACTACCAATAAAACTACATATAATGTTATTCCTCCACTAAAACCTAAAAGTAAAATTCCAGTTATACCGTGGCTTAATATGTAACACCAACCTAAAGTTTTAGCCCAACTGATAACGCCAAAAAATCTCCAAGCAAAACTGCGAGTCAATGTTAAAGTCAAAAATATTAAAGTAACTCTGGATAAAGTAAAGGCACTGCCCTGCTGTAAAGCCTCATCCCAAACTGCTGTCCAAGCAAATAACCAGCCTAGCATTACATAGCAAGATAAGCTAAACACCAGTTTTATCCAAACAATATATATTGCAAACATTTTTAAATTAACCTTACTTATTAATAAATATTGGAAAAAATAATATTTATTATATTAAGCATGAAAATAATCCGTAGTATTGCTCAGGGCAGTTTTTCATTGTGCAGGTGGACTCCCTTGAGCCAAGCACCCGTTGGCAGCAGATGTAAAGAAAAAGGCAAATTGACTGGTAATATAAAGCTCTACAATAGGCAATCTTCTGACTGGAAACATTGATTATGAGCTTTGCTAATAAAACCATTGTTCTCACAGGTGCATCAGCAGGAATTGGGCGAAAGCTGGCAATCTCGTTAGCCCAACAAGATGCAAATTTAGTCTTAGCGGCTCGTAATCAAGAAGAATTAGAACAGACACTGACTGCTTGCACAAATCATACACAGAAGGTGATTGCAGTACCTACAGACGTAACTCAAGTAGAAGCTTGCCAGCAATTGATAGAGAGAGCGATTGCCGTATTTGGGCAGATTGATATTTTGATCAACAATGCCGGAATTGGAATGCTGACGTGCTTTGATGAAGTGACAGATTTGTCCATTTTTGAGCGGGTAATGCAGGTTAATTATTTAGGTGCGGTCTATTGTACTCATTATGCCCTACCCTATCTAAAAGCCAGTCGAGGACTATTAGTGGCGATTTCTTCAATTTGTGGCAAAACAGGTGTACCGACTCGTACAGGTTACGTTGCCAGTAAACACGCCATGCAAGGCTTCTTTGATACATTACGGATAGAATTGCACTCAACAGGAGTAGATGTATTGGTTGTTTCACCAGGGTTTGTCGCCACAGATATTCGGCAACGAGCCTTGGGAGCAGATGGAAAACCATTAGGCAAAAGTCCACGTGATGAAACGCAAGGCAATATGTCAGTAGATGAGTGTGTACATCAAATTATCTGGGCGATGGAGCGGCGTAAAAGAGAACACGTCATGACGTTGAAAGGTAAAGTACTCCCTTGGGCAAAGCTAATTATGCCAGGATTGGTTGATCGTATAACTGCTGCGACCGTTCGCAAGCCAACTGCTACCCAGAAGTAACCAGAACTTTAGAAACTGCGTTGAGAGTATATGATTTTCTGTAATTTTTAGTACTATACAGTAGAGTTTGATGCAGCTGTGTTGTTGCCCACTCTCCACCACCACATACTCCCCACTGAAAGCATAAAAGCACCCGCCTCCCACAGGGCATTACCAGAAACCTTCTTGGTTCCCAGTAGTCCTTCACTGCTTCGGGTTGCCACTGCCAGGAGATGAGATTGTAGACTTGCACTAAAGTTCCGATCATTACATCTGCGATCGCCGAAGGCTTAAGCTTCGCTTATCGCCTCAACGTTCTCCCAGCCGCGAGGAAGATAGTCGTAGCTCTTGACCCCACCAATCAGTTCGGGAATGGTCAGGTGTTTAGTAGTGGATTTGACTGGTGAAGGGTACTGCCATTGTCAGTACCCAAGGATTTAACTGTAGGCTGTTCCCTTGAAAGGACAGTGGTTTGGGTCGCTGTACCGTTGTTACTGCTGGTTTGTAGTGTGATTGACTCAGTAGCGGTACGGGTGTAAGATTTTTCAACAAGTATAGTAGTAGTTAAAGTTCGGGCTGACCGATACCATTACTTAATTGTGCAAGTTTAGAATCATTTTGTGTCCTATTTGTGGACATTTGGTCAGTCACTAACCAAACTTCTCCACCTCACATCTCTCTAAGCGATGCCTCCGGCAACGTCAAGGACGAACGCCCGATCACCTCCTGCCCAACGATGTGCCTGTGGCAGAAATCCCCCATTTTCAAGGGAACAACACAGTGTAATATCTGTAATAATTTCATCGGATAAACTGTTATCAAAACCAATCTTCATACAATCACACAATGAATAGTCAAGCTTCAGTTACCACCATATTGATGCTAAGTTCTAACCCAAAAGGCACTTCGCCATTGCGATTAGATGAGGAAAAGCGTGAGATTGAAGCCGGGATAATTGAGCGTTCCCAGCAGCGCGAATCATTTCGTCTTATTAAAAAAGATGCTGTTCGTACTAGAGATTTACAAAGGGCAATGCTTGATCTTAATCCCCAGATCGTCCATTTCAGTGGGCATGGAGGAGGAGAGCAAGGTTTAGCTTTTGAAGATGAATCTGGCCAAATAAAGTTTGTTAATGCAGAAGCCTTAGCAGGATTATTTGAACTTTTTGCTGACCAGCTACGATGTGTAGTGCTTAATGCTTGTTACTCAGAGGAGCAAGCAAAGGCAATCGCTGATCATGTGCCCTACGTTATTGGTATGAGTAGCGCTATAGGAGATAAAGCAGCCATTGAATTTGCTGTAGGGTTCTATGATGCTTTGGGAGCGGGACGGGACATTGAGTTTGCCTACAAACTTGGCTGTAGCGTTATTAGGTTGACTGGTATACCAGAACATTTAACTCCAATTCTAAGGAAAAAGCACATTTTAGAAGATATCTATTCTTCTAAAATGACTGTTCCAGCTATTCAACTTCCTATCTTTACACCAGGAAACACTGAAAATTTGATATCTCTCCCAAATCAGAAGCCGCAATTACAACGACATAGCATTATGCTTTCAACTTATAATCCCGAAACTTGGGTAGGTCGAGAGAATCATGTGACCAGTCTCAGCAATAAATTACAAGGGCAGTGCCGCCTATTAATGTTAACGGGATTAACAGGCATCGGTAAAACAGCATTAGCAGAATATTTAGCTAACAGTATTTTAGAAACTAATACTCATTCACATTTCCGCTTTTTTAGTTTTAGCTTTGACGGAGTGCAATCACCAGATTTTATTAGCCTAGCAAGACAATTGCTTGAACAAAAGCTAAATATATTACTACTTGAGGAGGAGAAAAGAGATAAATTTTTACTTATACAACGATTAACCCAAATACTTAAAAACGGATCTTATTGGCTACAACTAGATTCATTAGAGGTTCTGCTTCTTGAAGATGAGCAGGGCAGGAATAGTTTTATTGATAAGACATGGTTAGAATTTTTTCGCTATTTATTTACTACTGATTGTTCTAGCCGTTGTATTATAACTTCTCAAGTATTACCAGAAGATTTAGAAACAATTGCTTCCCGTTATTCAAACTTTTATTACGTTCAAGCCTTATCCGGGTTGATAGAAAATGAACAGCTTGACTTATTTAAAAAGATTTTTTCTTCTAGTTTAGAAATTAACAATTTAGAAAGTTTGAACTATTTAAAGCAAATTGGTCGTGCTTATGAAGGACATCCTTTGGTGCTACAGGTTGTTGCTGGAGAGATCCTTGCAAGTCCGTTCCAGGGCAACATCAAACACTACTGCCAATATTATCAAACAGAGTTAGCTGAAGTATTGCAAGAGAATACCCAAGCTGGTCATACCAATATACGTAGCCGTAGATTAGAAAATCAAGTCAAGAAAAGAGTTAGACAATCTTTGACACAACTTCCAGAGCAAGCTCGGCAAATGCTTTATAAAAGTTCTGTCTATCGTTGCCCTGTACCAGTTACCTTCTGGTGGGCAATGCTCAGTGAGGAATTATCTTCTCATGCTGCTTTTAATACATTATGTGAACGCTACTTAGTAGAATTTGAAGATTTTAATGGTAATTCATCTTTGATTCGTCAGCATAACTTGATCAGAAATATTGCTTATGAAATGTTGAGGTCTGACTCTACTACATGGGAAGCTGCCGAACGTACAGCTGCACAAATGTGGTTAAATAGCCACACTCCCACAGATGACGTGTCTAATTTTGAAAATATACGGGGATATCTAGAAGCATTTAATCATTATTGTAATTTAGAAGATTGGGAAAAAGCAGTTACAATTCCTTTTATAAAAATTAATACAAATACTCAAGAAATGCTGCACCAAAGCTTGGGAATTTGGGGATACAGCCAAGAGCAAATGAAACTATACAATACTTTATTAAACATTTTTATCAAAAGTAATAATCTCCGTGGACAAGGATTTGCTTTGGGTCATTTAGGCAATGTTTACAACGATTTGGGAAACTATAGACAGGCAATGAGCTACTATCAAAAACATCTAATTATTGTCTGTGAACTCAATCTTCGTAATGATGAAGGAATTGTACTAAGCAATTTGGGAACTGTATATCAAGCTTTAGGTGATTACCAAGCAGCTGTTGAATACTATCAACATGCATTGAGCATTGTCCAAGAAGTCAATGATTATTCGATGGAGGGAACTATCCTTAATAATTTAGGCGGTATTTACAGTAATGTAGGCGACTATAAGCAAGCAATCGCTTGTCATCAACAGTCCCTTAAGCTAATCGCTAAAATAAACAATAGTTATGATGAACAAGCTGCATTAAGTGGGTTAGGACAGGTACATTACCTACTAGGAAATTATGATTTAGCGATTGAGTATTATCGACAAGTACTAATACTTGTTCAAGAAATAAGCGATTGTAAAGGTGAAATACAGATTTTGAGCGATTTGGGATTAATTTATCATGCTTGGGGCAACTATGAACAAGCCATTGATTATTATCAGCAAGGATTAATACTTGCTCAGAAAGTCGGTGACAGACAAGGAGAAGGTGTTACTTTAGGAAATCTAGGTTTTGCTTTATACTGTCTAAATAATTACGAACAGGCAACAGAATACTGCCAGCAAGCATTAAAAATTGCCCGTGAAATAGGTAACAAGCAAGGGGAGGCAACTACTTTAAGTACGCTAGGGCGTGTATTTCATTCTCAAGAGGCTTACGGACAGGCACTTGAGTTTCATCAGCAACGATTAGCTATTTGTCATCAGATCGGCGATCGTCGAGGAGAAGGAATTGCCCAAATGCTTTTGGGATTTACCCTGGTAAGCCTAAAAAGATACTCTGATGCTTTAAAAGCTTTACTTGTGGCTCTAGAAATTTGCCAAAATTTGGGTAACAAATCAGAGGAAGCAGAAACATTATTATTTTTGGCAGAACTATATCACCATACGGGGCAGGTTCAATTGGCTCAACAGTGCTGTGAAGAATCTTTAAGTATTAGCAAACAATTACGAATTCCATTATTAGAGAAGTGTATAATTTTTTGTAATAGTTTGGCGAAGGAAAATGTAAATATTATAAAAGACACTTAATTAAAAACTCAAATATTTTTTTGTTGAATAAACTGAATAAAGTTGAGAATTATGGATCAAAAAGATTTAAAGTCTGAAGAAAATAATAAAGAAGAAGGATTTTTGGCGGAATCAAATTTACGAGCTTCTCCAACACGACGCGTAAATAGAGTACCAGGTGGTGCTGGTATGGAAAGACTAATAATACCAAATAATAAAGATAATCCTGAAAAAGAATTTGAAGATATTGAACCAAAAACATCAAATGATATGGAATCAGGTGATCTAGATTTTGATAATCTATAAGTTATTAAAACGTTTAGGTTCACTTCTGGTGGTTAACTTCTCGTCGGACGTAGACTCTCCTTTTTGTTAAAACCACTTCTTCCCGGATTTGAGTATGCAAGTTCCAATCTTCTTACTTAACAATGGCTGAAGTAATAGACTTGTACGTAAATTTATAATCCAGTCTGTACAAGAGACCTGTCCAAAAATTAAATTTGCATTATTAAAGATAGGATAAAAAATTTAATTTTATAGGCTCACCTGCCATCGCTAAATTAGCAGTGGCAAGATGGCACTAGTCTGCTGCCGTTTCTGCACCCAAAGCTCAATCAACTGTTGCCGCTCCTGAAGAACCAGCAGAAACTGACGTTCATACTCAAGTTCAGCTTCAGTATCTTGGGCTGATGCCTTCCACCACTTCAGCAGTTCTGAAGTTGGCGCGAATAAAGGCAGGTGTTTGCCTTTCCAATTTTTGGGAGGGTCGAGGGAGATTGAGATGCCTTCGCCTCTGATTTCGCCACGATAATATGAGGTGTACACTGTCATAATCGCACCCGCTCCAAGTCATAGTCAGTCACCCGTGCAATAGAATCCCTAGAGGTAAAAACCTTGTCACTTTTTTCCGATATAGCAGGGGACATCCACTCGATGCTGTAGAACCACGCATCGTTAATCAGTTGAATGCCTTGGACTATGCGGATCGGTGGCCCATCGCCATGAAACCGAAACTCGACGGTTTCACCCAAGCGAAACACAGGTTTTTCTTTGATAACTAATTGTAAGTTGCCTGTACCAATGATTTCACGTCCTAAAACAGTTAGATTATCGTTGCCGGAGACAATCTCATAACTCCAGCCTTTAGCTGACCACTCTACACCACAACAGTAACCGAAAGATTTAGTGGTAGTGACGTAGACTTTCTCCAACAGGGAAACTTCTAAGGGGGGAATCTTTTTACCCCAAGGTGGTGAAAGATACCAACAAGTTTCTAGATTCGGAACTTGGTTAATCATGGTTATGCCTCCTGACTGGACTTTAGACCCCACAAGTAATCAATTCGTTTCCAAGCGATCGCAGCTTGCCTTGGAGAACAACTCAAGCCATAAGCGCGACGGGCATCATAATTGCCCTTGATTCCCTTGGCTACTCCAACGGGAATCCCAAAAGCCACCTCACGAATACCGGGTTGATAGCTTCGGTCTTCATGAGAGAGCCGTACTTGCGTAATCTGATTTCCAATTTGGTCTGCCCAGGAGGTTGGCTGTTGACGGTAGAATAAGCCATCGGCGTAGGCAATGATAAAGACTCTTTCTCTTTCATGTGGCAAGCCGAGGCAGTACGCGGGTATAGTTTCCCATTCGCATACGTACCGGATTTGGGAAAGGTCTTCGAGGACTGTTGCCATTCCTCTAGAGAGTAGCCCTGTTGGGTTTTCGATGAGAGCGATTGCTGGTCTACACTGGTTGATGATGCGGAACATTTCGCGCCACAGTCCAGACCTGGGGTCGTTAAGTCCTTTTTTATCTCCAGCGTTACTGGTGCCGCTACAGGGGAATCCCCCACACAAAATGTCGAATTGTCGTCGGTAGCAGTGGTAGTTAGTAATATCTGCGTGGATTGGAATTCCTGGTTGTTCATGGCGCAATTGTGATTGAGAATAAGGGGAGATTTCGACAAATTGCTGGACTCGGAATTTGTGAGATAGACCTGCGGCTGATATCCCGTGGTGGCAAAGTCCGCCGATGCCGGAGAAAAGAGAAAGGACTGATTTCATAAGGCGATCGCACTCCTGACCAGTTCATCTGGCACTTCAAATATCCCCAATCGCCCAATGTAAGGAATCGGTGTAATCTCGCGTGGATTCTCCAGCTTCCAGTGGTATTGCCCAGGCATTCCCCAACCAGATGCAACTTGTGAAAACTTGCAATCTACTATTGTGACAATGCCAATAACTTGGCCGCGACGGAGAGAGATTAGTTCTGGGATTACTACCCCCATCCCTTGGCAAAATTCTCTCGCTAGCTGATACTCTTTTTTGGTACAAGTTTTTGCGGCGTGAATCAGAATGTCGCCGCGATAATGAATGGGCCAGCCACGGTTTTCAATATTTTTTAGAGCATAAATGATTGCCCATGCCCAAGGCTGACGGACGGATAGCGCTTTCATCTGTTTTAAAACTCCAGCAATTGAACGTAAGCATCCAATGCTGCAAGTGCCGGGTGTGGATGTGGCTGTGAACGCAGCCCGTTGCAGATTGTGGCGATAGTCCCAAGTTCTGTAAAGCTGAAGCTGATACTGGACTGTCGAGCCGCGCAGTGCTGAATAATCGTCAGTAACACAAAATTCAACAATTGAATTGTAAGATCACGTCGATTGGCTAAATGTGTTTCTAAGTTCTCAGTAATAATTTGGCGACTAGCAGTAAGAGAATTGCACTTTTCAACATCTGGTAAAATTCGGAGCTTGAACTTGTAATCGCGCTCAGTAGATAAACATTCATCAGGGGCAAGAGTTGCCCATTTATGGAAGAGTTGTTGGATAGTTGTACTCATAAAGTCTGTAATTGTGAGTTTCTGCGAGAATAGAAAGAAGAAGGAGGGATTATGACAAACGCTTTTCCACCGGAAGATATCAGTGCAAGGTTTGATAATATTGATACTCGTCTAGAAGAGATAGGTGACGAACTGGATTTGTTAAGGACAGTACAAAATGCTAACAGGCGGGAAACAAGGGGTAACTCCCAAACCATTGCTAGGTTAGAGCGTACCATTAGGGAACTGGCTGACATTGCACGCCTCCATCAGGAAGGATTACGCGCTGCTCAAAGAGATGCTGAACGCGATCGCCAAGCCATAAGGGAAGTTGAACTTCAAGCTGACCGCGATCGAGAAGTTTTGCTTGCTTCCTTGCTTCAAGCTGAACGCGATCGCCAAACCTTCCAAGAAGAAATCCGCAGAATTTGGGAGTATTTACGTGACCGAAATGGCGGCAGTAGCACACCAAATTAATTAACTTCATATCGCTTACCTGGCCAAGTTCAAAAATTTCGATGTGGATAAATCGCACAACATGGTCGCAGTGCCGAGCTTACCGTAAAGGCGGTTTTTCTCAACAATCAACTCGATAGTGCGGTCGCTTGGGTCTTTTGTGTAGACAGCATCGCGGTAAAGCATGATTAACTGGTCACAAACCTCAAAGATTTCGCCAGAATTACGTAACAGATGACGGTTGGGGCGTTTATCAGCCGTTGTTTGATTTCCCCGATTGATTTGACAGCCTAAGAAAACAGGGATTTTGTGAGACTTAGCAATGTCCCGAATCTGGCGGGTAATCTTGCCCACTTCAAAGGCCATGTTTCCGCCGGACTCCAGAGGAATCTGCTGCAAGTAATCAATAAACACAGCACCAATAGAACCATCAAATTCGGCAATGGCACGACGCACAGCAGAAGCAATCATTGTGGTTGTAGGGGAAGAATGCTCATAGACTTTCCAAGGCAGTTCCACCATCTGTCCTATGCCTTGTGCTATTTGCTCCCAGTAGCACTGAGTATTGGTTTGAATCATAGAAGCGTCTACGCCAGTGATTCGGGCCAGCATTCGGGCATTGAGTTGATTCTTATCCATTTCTGGAGTAACGTACAGAACTGGTTTTCCAAGTTTGGTCATGATTTCGTAAGCGTAAGAAATCATGAAGTGAGTTTTCCCCATGTGGGATTCAGCAGCCACTACAACTAAGCTGCTTGGATAAATGCCACCGGTGATATTTTCGAGGTCGTACCAACCAACTTTGTCGCCTGCCATATTCCCCATCTCCAGCTTTTGAAAAAGTTCAATACCCATGTCTTGTGCTGAGAAAACCTTGCAGCGTTCATCGCTTTGATTTTGGGTTACAGTGAAAACTTTCGCCTCAGCTTGTCCAAGTACAAATGGCAGTTCAGTCTGCGTCTCGTAACCGAGTTGGACAATTTCATTGCCCACTTTGATTAGCTGCCGCCGTCGATATTTCTCCATCACCAGATCAGCAAGAGCGTCGATGTTGACGGCGGACACAGTGCGGTCTACCAAAGTCGCTAACTTATTCCTGCCACCAACGCGATTGAGCAGATTGTGGTCAGACAACCATGCGGTGACGCTTAGTAAATCTGTGGGTTGAAACAAAGCGTGAAGCGTTGTTGCAGCTTGATAAATGTATGAGTGGGCGCTGATGTAAAAGGCTTCCACTACTAAGCGATCGCTGACTCTGGTTATTGCTTCTGGGTCGAGCATAATCCCGCCCAAAATAGCTTCTTCAGCTTCGATATTTTGTGGAGGCAAGTTGTCAAGTGACCTGTCAGGGTGAAAAGAAACTACGTTGTCTTGATTAGGGTGCATACTTAAGCTCTAAGTGCTAATTTTAACTGCGCTTCAACTTCTCGCAAATTCGTGGAAGATGGTCTGGTGTTGCTCGGAACTTTTGGAGCGTTGGCTGCGGCTTGAAGTTTTGCCTTTAGCTCCAGCATTTGTGGGCTATGCTGATACTCATTGGATGGAACCCGAATGCATTGCTCTTGCTGACGGCGTATCCGGTCTTGTGCCAAGGCATCTTCGAGTGTGATGCTAGTGGTGTTGCTTGGTCTTTTTGTCGTAGCTGTATGCAGTTGAGGTAGGGGCTGTTTTTCTGTTTGCAATATTGCTTGGCTTAAACGCTGATTCAAATTCGTCCATCCACCCTTGGTTTTCTCCCAGGTGTTCATGACTGCGATCGCATGAGTAATTTCAAGTTGTGCCGAGCGTTTTGACTTAGTGGCTAATTCAGCAGCCAGAAAATCCACGACTATCGGGTTGAAGTTCTGGTACAAGTTATTCAGCTTTCGCTCTCCACTTTGCCAAGGTAAAACCCAGCGATTCCACTTGATTTTTTCTCTGACAACCAGTGGTACAAAATCATCAGCAAAAGCAGTCGGATCTGTGATCCAGGCATCAATCAGTTCTTTCACGTTCTGCGCTGTCTTGTAGGGACAGGTTAGTTGCAGCTTATTCGCTTGTTCGGTTTTCTCGAACGACCCGCCCGCAATAGTTGATCCTCTTGAGGGATTATCGGTTTGTTGCGAAGACTCTGGATTTTTTGACAACGAAGTGGGTTGTTGTGGGGTTGGTTCTTCTGGGGCTGATTCTTCTAAACTTGGTTTTTCTGGAATTGGTTTTTCAAGTTCAATTTCTTCCGTTGTTAAATCAAGTTCTTCTTTTTCACACACACTTTCGTGGGTGGGGGGCGCGGGTGGCGAAGCCAGGGGCGCGTCCTTGAGTGGATGGACTTCAATTGGATAATCTTTAACTGGATATACTTTGGGTATTCCCCCACTACTACCCTGGTCTTCCCCGACTACTACCCCTGGTATTCCCCCATTACTACCCTGGTATCCCCCCAATACCACCCCTAGTATTCCTCCACTACTACCGTTATTTTTTCCTCTGATTAAACTTGATTGTTTAGTAGGAGAAACAAACCAGTCGTCAATATCTGTGAGTTGATATAGGTTAGAAGATACTGAGCCATTAGACTTGGTTTTGGGCGTTTTAGTGATTAAGTTCCACGAAACCAGTTCACTGACTGCTGCGATCGCTTTTTGCCTTAAAGTTTCAGTTGGGGAAGCAGGGAAAGAACCACGAAAACAGGCTTCACCGATAGATTTGTATGAAGGGAAGGCGTTATTATCACAACCGGCTCGACGGCACAGGTGAGAGTAAACTCGAAATGCCTCCATTGTTAGTGGTAGATCATCCAGCTTACTATCGATATAAATATGGCGTTTTCTTCTGCCGTAGTTAGAGCCATCACTTTGCATTTTTTCTGTTAAACTCATATCTATAGACCTCAAAGGGTTTGATTTTCCCCCGCACTGCGCTACAGGCGGGGGTTTTGCTTTATTCACGCATCAAACGGAAATTGTCTAACTTGCAGATGTTCGGGAAACTCTTCAATGTCTCCCCCTTTTTTGTCACGGGTTTTGAATCGCTGTCCCCCAAATATTGCATTCGCCCCCAACTGCTTCACAAACACAGGTGTTTTAGCCGCGTGACATTGTTGGACAATCGATTCGAGCCATTCGATGTGGCATGGTCTGGAATTTGGGCCAGATTCACCACCAACAATTACTAACTGAACATCATTCAAGTAGTGAGTGATATTGCCCAAATCTTCTAGCAACGGTTCAACTGACCAGAAGCGGATTAAAGCCGGAATTTGAGCAAGAAATTGACTACGTTCTTCTAAAGTACGGCGGTTCTCAATCGAAGTTCCTGTCCAAATATTTAAAGGTAATTTCTCTAGTCCATGACAGGAGAGCCATTCATCCATAGATGACAGCATAATTTCTGGGCGTTTGGTAAGAATCTGAAATATTTGATTGGGAGCAACGAACATTCCGTCCAGCATTTCATGTTGCCAAAAACGCAACGCGGAACCCATTCACCGAAAACATCAGTCATTGAAGAAACGAAATGCTTCTTAGATTTCCTTTGGAATCCCCATTTCCGAATAGCTTCTGTATCTAACACTAGCTCTGGTGGTTCACCAGAGTAGGGTTGCTTGTTTCCGCCAAAGAAAGAGTTTTTATTTAATTTCTCTGCATAGCAATTTGCACAACCCTCGCTTTTCTTATGACACCACCAACCGCCTCCTTTAGCACGGATGATATTATCTGTTTGGTCAGTCCAAGATATTTGTGTAATACTACCCATTTGTTTGCTCCTCTGTAAATAAAATCCAAAACACTTCATGAGGGATTATGTTGTTTTTAGCTAGCCATTCGTTTAAATTGGACTGATTTTTTGAACTGTTGCAGTGACGACAGCACGGTACAAGATTTCCTTTTTTTGATTTACCGCCTTTGACAACAGGAATGACGTGATCCAACCCAGTAGCTTGGCTTTTACAACAATAAACACACAAACCCTTAGATATATTCATCAATTCATTTTTTAAATGCAGAGAAATAGGATCTATTTTTTTTCGCCTATCTCTTACACGCTGCACAATTTTAAATCTAGTTTCTTCATTTTCGTGGTATATTTTCTTCTGTTCCCTTGCAAGACAGGATGTACAAGCCCCTCGCCATTTGCTATTAGTAACTTTTTGAATCCATTTCTTGCATCCACGACACCACGCAAAGCCAGTTTTTGCTTTTTCAATTCTTTCGGGCTTACTTGGAGAGTTGTCTTTTTTAGGGTAGTCACAATTTTTACAGATTGCTTTTAAAGCATCCCACCTGCTTTTATCTTGGCTATAATTAGTTTTATTTTTCCATTGTTTGCATTTGTAGCACCATTTTTGACCCGAATTTACCAGGGATTGATACTCTTCTAAAGAAATTCCTATTCGGCGTGCGTGCTTTTTAAGTGTCCCAATTAAACTTCCCATAATTAAAGATATCTTTGATAGTAGGTACTAATTTCACTGTTGGCGATTTCGCTCACAATCGATAAAGCGGATTGAGGACTAATCGCTTTATCTGGGGTTTTGTAAAAGCCAGCAATTCTATTAGCAGGGCGTGTAATAATTCGTTGTTGTGTAGTGCGTTTGTCCCAAACAAAACACGAAATCGTGATGTTATCTGTTGCCCAGCGCTTACCTTTCTTATCCTTGCGAAAGCAGTAACGGGGCATGATCATTACAAGTGACGGTGGATATTCTTCGAGGAATGCAGCACGGTCATCACAGGGTTCTAAAAAGCTGGTTAGTAAAAATGCAGCAATACCCACACGAGCTTTTGCAAATGCATTTTTGATAATTGGTGCAGCAAAATCTGAGTATGGGGGATTAGTGCAGATCCAGTCGCATTCTGAAAATTTATCCCAAGACTCGGTTAAAGTTGCGTCGTAGTGATAATCTGCGTCTTTATGAACGTCAATGTCATTAGTCCAAATTCTTTGGGTGTCTGGCCATGCTCGAAGTAAAGAAGCGATCGCCCCATGTCCTACACAAGGCTCACCAATGACACCAGATAATGGAACATGGCGTAGTAGTTCCGTTGTGAACCATGATGGAGACTCGTAAAAGTTTAGAGGATGTCGGGTGACAGTTTCAAGAACAGCTGTCTGGGGTTTTAATAATGGTGTGACAGTCATACTGCCTCCTGCGGTTGTTGAACAATCGTTGCGCTGATGGATTCAAAATCAACCTGAAATATGTTTAAATCAGAAACTATTTCGCCACTGTTATAAAGTCCAACGATGTGCTGTCTAATTGCATCTTCTGTAAGCCCATCAGGAATGTGAATGTGGGCTTCACTAATAATTTTTTCAATTACTTGAACTACGACTTTCATAAATACTCCTAAAACTCAATTCGGTTCAAAGTTTCTAATTGTGCAGCAAGTGTGGTAACAAAATCCTGTAGTTCTTCTGTTGCTTCTTGAGGGCTGATTGCTTTTTCAGAAACGTAAAGCTTTGTATTCTCTAAATGAACTTCTACACGAGTCATATTTGTATGTGGCGAAGTGAATAGTGTTAAAGTAAATTTTTCATATTTGCAAAAGTAGTATTGACATTCTTCACTCAGAGATTGTCCTCGCTGCCATTTGATAATTTCTGTATCGTCATCGTTAGCAAGTTCAAACTCAACTTCTTCGATTGCAGTGAAAGCCATAGCCACACACGCTCTTTCTGCTGGATGTGTAGCTGATTGCATCCGATATGATTCGGGGACTACATAGCCTTGGATCGCGTAGAATTTCTTAGCTAGTTTTTCAATGAGTACATCTTTCTGGAAGTAGCCGAGTTCCATATCTTTTCCCCTCAAGGTAAAATTTACCTTTGTTGTAAAAGTCTTAATTCTTGATTACTTGGCGATCGCTCTGCTTGACCAATGACCAATGACCGATGACCAATGACCATTAAGCAGTAACTACAGCTTTCTTACTAGCGAAAGCCCCCGCCTGCCTTAGCGCTGCACCAGGGCTGGGATGAGCAAAAAATTCTTCTATAGCTTTGGTCAACCCAGCCGCAACAGCCGGTTCGTGGCAAGCGTATACATAGATGGGCTGTTGCACACCATTAACCAATCGCGTTTCTTGGCGATCGCCTAACTGTGGGTAGAATGTTCTCACCCATGTACCCAAGTGTCCGCGATAGTGAGCGCCGCTCAGTGGGACTTTCTTTCCAAGTTCGCTCTCTGCAAAGTTGACCACGCCAAGCCAGCGTTCTTCTGAAGGGGTTAGCAATTTTCTGTTGTGTTCTGCCAGAAGATTCCCGGCATAGTCTTTAAATTGCTGTTCCATGTACGGGTTGAGTCTGCCACCAGTTAACTCAGCTAAAGTTTTCATTGCCAGGACAAGAGTATGCAATCGTTGTTCAACTGGGGGGAGGGCTGGTGTAGTGGGTTGTTCTTGTGGTTGAGTAGCGGGTTTTGTCCACCCCAGTAAATCTTGAATCCAGGCACGAACACCAATGCTTTCAAAAGCTTCACAGGCTAATTTTGCTTGTGTGGTACATCTCTTGCCAGCTTCATAGCCGTAATAATGAAGTATGGTTGCTACAGCGACATCGGGAATACCGGACTCAGACCATGATTTAATCTCAGCACATTCAAAGCCTTTGTAGATAAGCCTTTCAGCCAGTTTAGAGCGAGAAATATCAGCAGCAGTTTTGAGGCTTCTGAGCAATCCAGCATCATTAACATTTGCTAATCTAGCTGCTGCCCGAACACTGGCCTTGCCCTGACCATTAGCGTCGATTTGAATCTCTTGTTTTATCTGTTCGATGATTTCAGCGATTTCAATTTGTGACATAACTTTAGTTGGCTGATAATTTTCCGTAGTTGACTAAAGAGAATTAGACATTCACGCGCACCAAACTTTTTTCACCAACCAGTGAGAAACGATTTGATATAGTCCGTGATTGAGTTAAGGTTGGCGACACCAATTCAACAAGGTAAAACCAAGAATCATGCACCAGCGCAATCCCCAAAATCAGCCGTTGCTTTGTTCCTTTGTCGTGAGAACAGAGGATCACTCTTTCGCCCAGAACGAAAGCAGGTTTTTGCACAGTGATGGCTTCTAACTCTCCAGTCCCGATGATTTGGTTTTGTGTAGCGTGCAATATTTCATTACGGCAGTCAATTGAATAAATCCAGCACTCATGCTTCCATTGCATACCGCAACAGTAGCCGAATGTTCTCGTGGTTCTTAGGTAAACTCTCTCCAGTAAATTCACCTCAACGGATGGAATTGTTTGTCCCCAAGGTGGGGAAAGATACCAACTTGTTTGAAGTGCATTAATGTGGTCAATCATGCTTTTCTTCCCTGGAATTAATAACCTAAAAATCCTCGGCAATCTCCAACAAAAAGCCGCGTCCAGTGTTCTGTACTTGCACCAGTTCTCTATCTAGTAGTGTTTGAATGACTGAATCGGAGAATTGAAATTGCAAACGGTGCAGAGGAACACAACCACCGCAAAGTCGAATCGAACGCAGCAAATGATTGGCTCTACGGTCAAAACTGTTTGTAGAATTAGCCATTGTTTGCACCCTTAGTTAATACGGTTAACTGTCGGTTGAGAATGCTTATCTGCTGTTGATAAAAGTCAATCTCTGCGGTAATTTGCTGGAATAATTCTTCTGGCGTGAGCGGTTTAATTTGATCCTCTTTCAAGTACGATATTTCATCAGAATTCTTGTTAGGCATCAGAGCATAACGCCAACCATCATCAAATTGTTCAGCCAACTCTGTACCCGATGGGTAGTAGTAAAGTCCAAGAATCGTGCCTTGTTCTGTACGCTGTTCCAAAGTAAAGCGAGGGTAGCCCCAGTGTTGGGGGATTGAGATCGTAGGTTGCATTGATTTAATGGGGATTGGTGAATAAATAATTAGGGAAAGGGGGAAAGGGCAAAGGGGAAGGGAATGAAGAAATTTACCTTTCCCCCTTACCCTTTAACCTTTTCCCAGGCGAAGCTCAAGACTTACGCTGTGACTAACTCCGTTCTCTCCAGTAGCCGTTGCAATTTATCGCCAGTTAGCTGTTCTAAGGGTTGCTCTAAAAAATATTCATCAAAAATGGATTTACTATCAGTAGACACATCCACCATCGACAGCGATTGAACTGCTTCCATTGCAGAATCACAGGGTATGCGCTGGGTTTCGTCTGTGGCGCGTGTGAACCACCAGTTGCCGTCAGTACAGCCAACCTCGCCCAGCTTCACGTCGTTGTGGTAAATAGCATCATCGAGAATTTCAAAACCGTATTTCTCGCATTCGTTGAAAATCTGCGCCATGATTTCGTTACCAGTGGTAGCAGTTTCGTCAACCTCAGTTTGTGTGGGTACTGGTTCGTTGAGTGTTCCATCTTGGTGATGCCATTCAATGAAGCGGTTGCATCTTGCCCAGGTGTTAGCTCGGAATTTTTCAGTGCCGTTGACTATCACTACCCAAGGCTGGGTTAGATTGTCGTCATAGCTAATGCTGGCTACCAGTTTGTTATCAGCATAATATTCGTGATGGTCAAACGAGATTTCGACTATTGTGAGGAGTTCGGGAGCTACGGCTTGGGCTTGGTCAGCGATGTAGCTGTCGAGTTCGGCTTGGGCGAGGGCTTGGTTGTCAACTTTCTGAAGCTGCGTGGATTGGTGGGTGATGATTGCGTTTACCCAGGTTTCAGTCGCTCTTCTATCGCCGGTAGGTGTAGCGCCGAGTTCGGCAGCGATTCTTTTGAGACGGGGGAGGTTGTAACGGCAAAGGGCTTGCTGTGTGTAGGTTGGATGTGTCATGATTGAAATCTCCATAATTAATTGGGACAAAAGGCGATCGCGGAAGTTTGTCAGGCTCAGTCGGTCGTCTTTTGTTATTCCCATGATAACGCGATGCTAGTATCGCGTCAACAGCTAGCTAGTATCGTAGTTTCGTGTTATCGTATAATGGTAGTATTAAGGGCATGAAATTGCGAACAAAACTACCAGAGTTGATGAAGTCCAGAGGATTAGATCAAAAAACCCTAGCAGCTGAAACAGGGCTTAGTCCCACTACTGTAGGGAAGCTTTACCGCAGCCATTTTGACCGCATAGATAACCACACAGTCACGACGCTGTGTAAGTACTTTGGGTTAAGAAAACTAGATGATTTAATTGAAATAATTTGGGAAGAAGATGATATTGAGGGTAGGCAAGTGTGATTGTAGTTGTACCCGAATCAATCGATTCTTCATCCTTGCTGTTACTTGCGTTATCAAAATGCAAAGAATTATCAAAATGCCCAGGTATCTACTTTGATATTGGTAATCAGGGAGTGATGTCGTATATCTCCTTTAAAAAGCAATATTTGGTGACAAGTCGCTTTGTGTCTATGCAAATACCTATAACACTGAAAATCGATCTGCAATCGACTTTGAACAAATGTTACTAAGCTAAAAGAGGTGGAGTTATGAATAAACCACCCCGTAAGCGCAACAACACCACCTCTGCTTCATCTAGTAAGGACACACCACCAGATAACCAAGACCTTGAAGAAAACCCAGCTACAGCAACAATTACAGTTAGCGCTGTTGAAGTAACTGAGTTGACCCAAGAGGAGCAAAGCGATCGACTGCACTTGGAAAGGAAAGTGGAAAGAGCGTTTTTTGAGGCAGGGAAGGCGCTGACGGAATTACGCGATCGCAGATTATATCGCTCCACGCACAAAACCTTTGATGAGTACTGTTTAGACAGGTTTGGCTACAATCGTTCTCGTTCTTACCAGCTAGTTGATGCGGCAGTTGTTGTGGACAACTTGCAAAAATGTCCACAAATTGTGGACATTTTGCCGACAGCAGAGGGGCAAGTCCGACCCATGACAAAGCTTGAACCCCAGGAACAGCAGGAAGTGTGGCTAAAAGCAGTAGAAATTGCTGGTGGGAAAGTGCCAACAGGTAGAATCGTCAAAGATGTGGTGCAAAGGATTATGGAGCGAACCCAAGTACCCAATACCTACCAAATCGGCGAAGTGTGCCAAATCATTACCAAAGACAACCCCGAACTCAGGGGCAAGGGTGGCTGCTGGGGCATCGTAAACCATGTGGGCGAATTCAGTTGCACTGTCAAAACCTGGGATGGGGAATATACGGTTGGTTTGCAGCACCTCAAATCTTACAATTACTTGCCTGCCGAGTGTGAGCAGATGCGGGTGATTTGCGATCGCATTACACGGGTGTATTCAAGTGGGCTGGAGGAGTCGGTGCAGAAGTTTTTGGAGTCATTGGGGAAGCTGAATCGGGCTTATTTGACGGATTTGGAAGCGAAAGTTCTGAGTTTGTTGGAACTAGAAATAGGAGTTTGATCAGTATATGGTTGCTACAAACTAAATACAGACATTAAGAGAGCTATTGCACCAGTACATACACTGACTACTGCTCTCAACGTTTTTTGGACACAACCGCGTAGTTGTTCTGTTTACTCAGTAATTTTACTGCATTAATATTCTATTTCCAAAAAACTAAAAGAATAATCTCGTAATTATACGATGTTATTCTCTGAAAAAGCTTGTAATTTTAAAAGAGATATACAAGTAAATTTCAGAGAAATGAACGATATTCAATGGCAACCACTAGATTTAGAAAATATTCCCACCGTCTCTGGAATGTATGCTTTTAAGCATAAAGAACACTGGCTTTATATAGGTAGTGCTGATAATTTATCAGTAAGACTTGGTAATCATAATTTACCATTTCAAATTGCTCGTGAACATTTTCCTGGAGCTACTTTTTTTTGCTATCTTGAGGATTCATCACAGAAGTTGAAACATAAATTACATAAACAACTGAGTCCTGAATGGAACGGAGGTACATCTTTTGAGCCTGTTCAATGGGCAGAAATGTACGCTGCTATTGGATGGCATTGTGTAACAGAATACGAATTTTCAACCATCAAAGAAGAACAAGCATTCTGGCAATCTTTAGCTATGCAGCACCCTCAACGATTTAAAGCTTGTTTTACTGATCATAAAAGAGTTTTAGCTTTAGCACGAAAAGGACAATACCACGCTAAGAGTAATAAAGAAAGTTCATACCAAGATGTTAAGGCTGCAATAAATTCATTGTGAAACCCATTAGATGACGGAAAATAGCGATCGCATCAGTTTTTTAGATTAGTTGGGGAATACGATTACAGTATGATAAATAAAGATATAAACATAACTGAGAACCTACTTATCAAACGTACAATATTAATCCTTGCGTCTAGCCCTACAAATGCAGCGAGATTACGTTTAGATAAAGAGATACGAGAAATTGATGCAGGTTTACAGAGAGCAAAACAGCGGGAACAATTTACTTTAAGACAAAAATGGGCAGTTCGTCCTGAAGATTTGCGCCGTGCATTGTTAGACTTTATCCCCCAAATTGTTCACTTTTGTGGGCATGGCTCTGGCGATAGGGGATTAGTTTTAGAAAACGATTCAGGTAACGCACAGCTTGTTCCAACTAATGCTTTGGCAAGCTTGTTTAAATTATTTGCTAATCAAGGTGTAGAATGCGTTGTGCTAAATGCCTGTTATGCTGAGGTGCAAGCAGAGGCAATTTCCCAGCACATTAACTATGTAGTCGGAATGAGCGATGAAATAAGCGATGATGCAGCAGTTAAGTTTGCAGTCGGTTTTTACGATGCGCTTGGTGCAGGTCGGTCGTATGAAGATGCTTACGAATTCGGCTGTAATGCGATCGCCTTAGAAGGAATTCCAGAAGAACTAACTCCTGTTTTAAAAAAAAAGACCAATTAATAATATCTAATTCAAATATCCAGTTTTCGCAAAGAACATTCTTTGCAGTTCGCCATCATTCATTTGAACTGCTAACTGGTCTTATTTCCGAAGAAGATTTACCAGATGGTATTCGAGATTATAAAATTCAACATATCGAGTTTGATCAGTCATCTTTGTTTACATCTGGCATTTGTGATCCTACTAGTGCTATAAAACAAAATGACAAATTTATAAACAATTTTTTAAAATTGTTCAAAGCTAACTCAGAAGCAATAATTGGTTATTACGGTATTGTTCACATTCCACTTCAATTCTGTATTGGTTATGCTTTCTCAACCTGGCCTAAAGTTTTATTGTTTGAACTAGATCGTAATACAAATTGCTGGCATCAACTTGCTAGTAATGGAAGTCCAGAAATAGGGTTAGATGTTATTGTTTCACCTGTAGCCAATCCTGTTGCAGTTGTTATTAAAATTGCTATTTCGTTTGATATCTCAAAAAGTGATGTAGATAATGTAGTACCTCAGCCTTATGAGGATATTTTGATTCAAATTAAGAAGCGGCGTATTGATGCGATTACTCATTACAGCCAGCTAAATGACATTTGCCAAGCTTTTCGACAGGTGCTTGATGATTTACATACCCGTGTTGATAAATCGCTTGTCGTACATATTTTTTATACTGGGCCAGTTAGCCTTGGTTTTAGTCTTGGACGCAGAATCAGCAGAACTATTCACCATCAGGTTATTGTTTATAATTATACAGCCCATACACAACCTCGGTATGCCTGGGGCATAAAGATTAATAGTAGTAATTCCCCTGAATCTAGAGTTGTCTGGACTACTCCAATTATTAGTAATGCTCAGGAATAAAATTATATGTTCATGTATGACATATCCAATGATTTACAGTATTTTTATGACCATCATGTTCGTCTTGGAGGAGAACTAAGACAACAGCTTGCTGGCTATCGGGATCTAAATATTACCAGACTTAAAAATGGATTAGACGATCTTAAAAAAGAAACTAATCGTCTACATCCACATCCCTATGATTCTAAGAATCAAGGTGGCTATGCCATGCATACTCTTAATAAAGATCCAAATAATGATAATGACTACGATATTGATATTGCTCTAATTTTTCATAGAGACGAAATACCAGAAAACCCACTCAAAGCACGCCAACGTGTACGTGACGCTTTATATAAACGCTGCACTAATTTTACAAAAGAACCAGAGGCTCGTACTAATGCAGTTACAGTTTGGTATGCAGAAGGCTACCATATTGACTTTGCAATCTACCGTACCTATATAGATGAATTTGGCATAAAACGTATCGAACACGCAAGTACAGAGTGGAAACGGCGAGATCCAATGCAGATTAATAACTGGTTTGCTGAATGTGTTGACACATTCAGCCCAAAAGCCAATTTTATACTTGGGTATTACCCCAAAGTTAAAGAAGGGCAAATGCGTCGTATTGTACGTTTTTTAAAATGGTTTTGCCGTTCCCGAATTTCTTGGAGCTTACCTGGTGGCATGATTGTCTCAACACTAATAGCTGAGTCAGGAGTTTACAAACCGAACGGTGAGCGTGACGATATTGCACTTTACGACACTATGGTAGCTTTACATAATCGGTTAACAGTCTCTTGTAAAGTGTACAATCCAGTTGATAAGTCACAGGAACTAACTGGTAAAACTGAAGTATTAAATCAAGTTATTCGGCTTCGGGATAATCTCAAGGTTGCAATTGATAAACTTGAGGTATTATTTAACTATTCATGTACAAGAGAAAAAGCACGTTCGGCTTGGGATTGGGTTTTTAACCATCAATTTTGGGTGGCGAAAGAGAGTAAAAAGGTTATTGACTTTGCCGATGTAATTGCTATAGCAAGATACAATCTAATAATTCGTTGTGATCTTGCCAAATATGAAAATGGGCCGACTTATAAGCAGTATTTGACCGGAAGCTCTATCTTACCGAAAGGTGTTGCACTCAAATTTACTGTCGTGTCAACAAATGTTCCACAACCCTACAGCGTGCGATGGGTTATTAATAATGAAGGAGATGAGGCACAAGAGGCGGAACAACTTTGTTGGGAAAGCAGCGATAGCGGAACGACAAAGTGGACAAGCACTGCATATAAAGGTAATCATCGGATGACTTGTCAAATCGAGAAAAATGGGCAAGTCATGGCAAAGGCAGTACACATCGTAAAAATTATGAGAAGCGGAAATACTAGAAATTTTAGTAGTTCTAAGCGTGGATTTGGTTAAAAAGTTTTTATCAAGCAGAAATTAGGAGAATTTAGTATAAGTTATAGACCCGCCAAAATATCCAATTTTATTTGCCAATCCTCATCATGGCGTAATGTCAGCACAGTATAGCCAGTGTTATACCTAAGATTATCCCGTTCAATCTGATCCTGCTTGCACTTTTCAGGGCTATCATGCACTGAACCATCACAAAAAACAGCGATCGCCTCCTCCTCATAAACGAAATCTGGTTTACAGTTCGCTTCTGGAATAAATTTCTGAGCAGCATCGGGTAATTTGTACCCCCGTTGATAAATCTCTTGCAAAACCACACGCTCAAAATCAGAGTTAGGGTCTGTCTGTTCCAGCAATTTTTGATATTGCTGATTGCGAGTAAGCCCTTTGACTTGAGCAATAACGTTACTCTGTAGTAAGAAGTCAAGCCAAGGTTTGATTAAGTGACGATTTATCAGTGCATGGTCAAATTGATTGCGGTAAGAGAGCAAACATTCATAGCAAGCTTGAATACAACTGTCTTTAGGTTGTGTAAAATGACAAATGTCGAAAGCTGCATCAGCAATTTTTCTAAATGCCTCTGGTTTTTCTAATAGCTGAGATAGTACACCTGCACCACCTTCAGCAGCTTCCCAGAACAGTAAATACTTGCCTTCACCTAGTCGTTCGGAGTCGAGTTCATCAGCTTCTAATTTGTAAACGGCTTGAATTGCAGTTTCTAAGGTGTATTGCAAGGTGGCAATAAAAGCTTCTCTATCCTCAACAGGAACATTTAATGGCTCAACAATCAAGATATTGCAAGTATCATCAACCATTAAATTGACTTCGGTATGCAAGCTATCGGGTGTCTGTTGAGTCTGTGGATTTCTATGGTCGCCCCATACCCCCGTTGTTGGATTGAGCTTAAATCCTCGTTCTTCTCTATTCTTCTTCAGTCCCCGGTTAATTCGCCAAATGGTAGCTGTAGCTCCATAGGTTAATTTGAACAGTGGCGTACCGTCAGCAGCTTGAACAATAGCTGATTCCCGCTTTTGGCTAGCATAGCGGAAATGAGTGGTGATGTTGTAGCCGTACTTGAGCCGTTCTTCTTCGTCGCAGGTAATGCGTTCTCGACGACGAGCGATCGCAGTTTCCATTGGCAGTACACGAGTCAATTTGGCTACATTGCCATGAGCATCAGGTTTAATTTCTGCGCCACAGTTTTCACAAGTGTCACGAAAATCGCCGTCGTGGTAATACCCGCAGTTAGCGCAGACACTCACCCGTTTATACTCGCCTTCAATGCCACCAACAGGAACTTTTGTTTTGGCCACCATGAATTTACTACCTTCGTAGTAAAGAATGTTATTGGGAGCAAATTCCCGTAATGCCATTGAGCGGGGGCGAGAAATAAATTCACCACCTTCACCAGCCGGAATAAATGCTCGGACTGGCAGACGGGGAAAGTTGAACCCTGGTAAAAACCCCTCGGCAGCAAAGTAACGATAAGGATAAAATTCAAACTGGGAATTACTCTTCCCTTGGCTGTGTCCTACGAGTAAATCAATTTGTCGTTGTGCTTCTCGTGCCTGTGCTTCCGCATTGTTACGTTCTTCCTGGGCAACATCACCTCTAGCAAAACGGTCAATAGTGCGACGGGCAGATGCTAACTGTTTAACTGACTCTATATATAAATCTCGCCAACGCTTACAGGCACGGTCAAAAGCATTCAGAGCATTTTCAATGGTATTCTGTAACCAATTTACAGAATACCAAGAAGCTTTTTGCAGATCCTCTTGGCAGAAAAAGTCTGAGAAGATAGACTGAGCGGCTTGCAGACATTGGGTTAATTTGGCTTGGCTCAGGGTAAGTTGTTGGCGAATGCTGTCTTTGAGGGGATAGTTTTCTAATTCCAAATCCAAGATTTTATTCATGGAATCTTCCAAGTAAACCCCAGTATGTGCTAGCCAAATCGAGTAAACATGAGATTTAATTAAATCCTGGTTGGCTAATTCTAGTTTTGGTGGAGCAACTACCCCAGCAACCATTTGATTTTGTCGTTTGAAAAAGTATTGGTCGTGACCGCTACCAATGGAAGCATAAGTAATGACTAAAGCTTGCTGTCCACTTCTACCAGCACGACCGCTACGTTGGGCGTAATTAGCAGGACTGGGGGGAACGTTTCGGAGATGGACAACGCTGAGGTCGGAAATGTCGATGCCTAATTCCATTGTCGGAGAACAGAACAATGCAGCTAATTGTCCTTGACGGAATTTTTCTTCCCGTTCTTGACGGTCTTTGTTGCTTACCTGTCCGGTATGTTCTCGCCCTTCCATTGTTTGGATTTGCAAGGCATTGGTTTGGTAGAAACCTTGGAAAAATTGGTTAACTGATATATTGGGTTTATCGTTACCCTGCAAGCGACGCGATGTTAAGGGATCGGTAGGGATTTCCTTGAGGTTGGTTGCTTTCCATAGTAGTGAGTCTATGCGTAGCTGTACCTCAGATTTTTCTTGCACTAGATAGCCAGCATCACACAAAGCATCAATTAGAGTAGTGATTAAGCTGTTGAACTCTACATCTGTTAAAAGTTGGCTGCGGAGCGACCATGTATTTGGCGATCGCAAAAATCGTCCAATTTTACTTCTAGTAGTAAGTTTGACTTTCGCTTTTTCATTACCACCAGTGCTAATAGTTGCCCAAGGTGCTAAGTATAAATATTCATTCTCATCGAATACCCAAGGTTCTTTAAGAGCTTGAATGACTTCGCTTTTAAGTGAATCTTTCTGGTCTGGTTGTAAGAGTTTGGCATCAATTGCTAATTCTCGCCTCAGATGGTTGAGGAATGCTTGGGTAATGATAAAACGTTGTTGCGGAGTGGCTTGTAGTAAAAGAGGATGGCGGTGTTTTTGCCAAAGGTTGTTGTCAGCACAGTCTTCTTGTAGCCCATTATACTCAATTACCAACAGTCCGCACTGTTCGAGGTTGGGTTGAACAATGCGCCATCCCCGACGCAAATCTTCGTAAAGACGATATTCAATCAGTTTGCGAAAGGCTTCTTCATTGCGCCGCTTACCGCCACTAAATTCTGCTGGTTGCTTGGCATAGTCGTTTTGAGTAATTCCCATGTATTGGACGACTACACTAGCTAATTCGCTGTGAGTAAGTTGTCCTTTGGCTTGAATTGCGCCTAAAAGTGCAGCCCGTAAGAAGCTGGTTTGGACAAAATCATTGAAATGTCCCGCTTGTAAAGACGCATCTTGACGGTTATCGGTAAAACTGAGGATTTTGGCAGCTTTGGCTTTTTCCCCTGTAAAGACTTGCTTGAGGCGGCTAGTGGTAGAAAGACAAAGTAGAGTGGTAGCGGTACTGCGTCCTTCACTACTGAGGCGAGAGAGTTTAGCAAATTCGTTTCGCTTCTTATCATGAAGTACGCCGCAGTTCAGACAGGTCAGAAAGGGCTTAGGAATAAACCAACAAGTGGTTCCTTGCAACAAGGAGGATGTAACTTTACCATTTGGTAGAATTTGGAGTTTGCGAGGAATAAACCGTACAAAGTCTTTTTTGGCAACCCGTCCTTTCTTTTTGGTTTCACTAAACCAAGAGTCAGGAAGTCTATCTTCATCGCTTGTATCCCAAAGTTCTGGTTCATCAAGGGTAAGATAACCTTCGGTAATATCTGCATCATCAGGACTGATATCCAACGCAGTGGGCAATTGGGGCAGGATAATATGCTTATCGGCATCGTAGCGAACGACATAATAATCCTGTCCGCATTCCCGGCAAAAGACGAGGGGATAAAGTAGGCGGTTGTCGGTGGTTGTATATTGACCTTCGAGGGTTAAATGGCGTTTGTCTCGATTTTCAATAGTGGCGTAAACGCTTCCCCCTTGGGAAATGAACTGATGTAGGCGAAAGGCAAGTCCATTAGTTTTGCTTCCCCACAGGAACATCTGTTTGAGGACTGTTAAACAAGTTTCCTCTAGAAGCTGGGTTTGTTGGGCAAGTTTGGTTGCACCTGTTTCTAAGCTGATGGGTTGACGGCGAACGAGATGTCCTTCTCTTTCTTCTAAACCGAAGTTCATCTCGATCCAGTAGCTCAGGGAATGGTTTCGGAATTCTGTTAGTGTTTGTTCTAACTCGGTTGGCAAACCTGCCGAGATTCCTTGGCACAGTTGTTCACTACTAGGTTCAACACGTTGGATAGAACGTTCAAGGGTTTCATCAATGACATTACTGGGTTTAATTTCCACGCCAAATAACTTACTAGCAACATCTGCCACAACCTGACGGCGTTGTTCGCGGGAACCGACCGTTGACATAGTGGCGCTTGTGCCAATGCAGAGTAATTCCTCATTACTTTTACTACGCTGGCGGAGTTTGCGGATCAATATGGCAACGTCTGCACCTTGTCGTCCACGATAGGTATGTAATTCATCCAGTACCAGGAATTTTAAATTGGGAGACTCTACCAGTTTATTTTCGTGAGTGCGTGAGAGCATTAACTCTAGCATCACGTAGTTGGTGAGCAAAATATGGGGTGGGTTGTTTTGAATTTCGGTTTTCTTGGTTAAACTTTCTTGCCCAGTGTATTTTTCAACACGAATGTGAGTATTAGGAACTTGGCGTAAAAATTTGTCGAGTTCTTCTTTTTGTGAGTTAATTAAGGCATTCATCGGATAAACCAATATTGCCCTGACTCCTGAAATTTCGGGATAACGCAGTAAATCATTGAAGATAGGCACAACATAAGTCATGCTTTTACCGGAACCTGTGCCTGTGGTAACAACGTAAGGTTCTTGGCGTTGTGCGGTTTCAAATGCTTGCTTTTGGTGGTAATGAAAAGTAAAGTGTGTGCCGTCTTTTTTGTAGAAATATTTTTCGCAGTCTGGATGAAGCATTTGCTCTTGTACTAACTCTTTAACTGTCGCACCTTTTTTGTAACTGGGATTGAGTTGTACTAGGGGATCAGTCCAGAGTTGCCCCTTGTCTAATTCTGCATCTACAAATTCTTTGACTTTGCGATCGCGGATTTTGAGGAAGCTTTCTATATAGCGGCGGTAGTCGCCTATTACCTCGTTGCGGAAGTTAAAAATATCAAGATCATTTGTACTTGTTAACTCGTAGTCAGTAATGGAGGTTTGGGGTTGGATGTATCCTAAGCGTTGGTTAATCCAGTCTTGAAGTTGGTGGTTAAAGGTTGGGGTAATTGTGGAGAAATCGAAAACTTCTTTAATTTCGGTTGACTGCCAAGTTTCAGGGATAGCTGTAAATAAAAGTGTTAATTGCTCTGGAGTAACGGCAACCACACCTGAGCAATCTAATAATGCTAATTTTTGACCTAATAGAGTGCTGATAGATAAAATAGCATTCTCTGGTTGCTGGATTAATTCATTTAGCTTTACAGTTATAGCCATCTTTTTTATTAAAATTAATAATTAGGAATATTTATCTATCTGGCTTTACTACGAACCAAACAAATTGTCCCAAGCTTCTAGAACTAACCTTTGGGTGCGGTATTCACCAAACTGTTTAATTTCATTATTCTTCAAAACGCGGAATGTTTCGCTAGGGAAGTCTGCGCCATAAACATCAGTAGGGTCGAGGATATATCGCAGTTCATCACGGGTGAGTCCGTAGAGTTTGGCGTAATATGCGTCTAATTCTGCTCTTAATAATGCGCGTCTGTTAGAATTCCAAATGAAGGGTTCACCGTCGTATCCTATATCTTTGGCGAAGGGTTGCATATCCCAGGCAGTATAAACTAATTCGAGTACACGAACACTGATAAACTCGATGTCTTCTTGGCTGTATGTTTCTGGGTGAATGACTGGGAGTTGTCGTAAAATACTAAAAGTTAGGTGTGTACCTCCTACTTTTTGTCTAGCTAAAAAATCAAAAATTAAACTATTAAAATTAGCTAATAAACATGAAATAAGAAGTGGATTTCTATCACTAAATATTATTGGTGCAGTGTGTCCAATAGCAATTTTAGGTAACAAACTAAAAATAGCTGTAATCTCATTAGTTGCGCTAGTAATATCTCTCCATCCTAATAACCATTTTCTATTCCATTTTCCGGCTAATCTATTTTCTATTTCAGTCTTACTAACCCAATAGCGTGAGTTTAATTGATAGTTTGGATCTTGTTTTTGTTCTAAACTAGGACTCGGAATTGCTTTAAAGCTATTTTGTTCACGTTCCACCATTTCCTGAGTATAATAACCAAATCGGTGATCAAATTGATGAAACATTTTTGCTTCATATAATGGCACTAAGTCTTTACCTGCTGTATTTTGAAATAAACCGCTATCATTAGCCATGTGGAACATAGTCATAAATAAAATGCCCCAAGGGTTAATTCCTGTTTTTTCATTTTCTAAAACAGGTATATTTTGATAGATTTTTTTAGTTATTTCTACATCTTTATTAGTCCTAAAAATAGGACAAGTTAAGCTATTAGGATTTATTAATTCAATATCTTTTGGAGATAGAGTGAATAACCGTTCTTTATCTTCTAATTGTCTAACTTGAGTTACCATAAAAGCAACTCTAACTTCTTTTGTACGATATCCACTGAGAATAAGTAGGCAAAATCTTACCCGATAATATATATCTGTAAATAAATATTCTCGATTCTCAAAATCATACAAACTTGCTAAATTCTGCTTTTGTATTAAATCACTAAAAAAATGTTTACAAGTATCATCAGTTGCAATACCTGTAGGAACGATTACCCCAACTCTCCCATTAAGAGAAATTAACTTTCTCGTAGTTTCCGCAAACACAGAATAAGTATTAATATCTCCTACAGCAGTTAAGGGAAATCTTCCACCTTCTCGAATAAACTTACTTTGTGCTTCAGCATCATGTTTTGCTTCTTCAAAAGCTTGTGCTAGCTCAGGATTTTTCTTAGGTAATTCCTTAATTAACTTTTCTCGTGCAGCCTTATTTACTGCATTAGCAATTTCCGCACTTTGAGAAGCAAAAAACTCCTTTTCTTGTAACTTAATCCGTTCCCAAGGTGGATTACCTAGTACACAGTCAAATCCATCTACTTCAAACACTTCAGGAAACTCCAAAGGCCAGTGAAAAAAATGCTTCTCCTCAGCCAACTTATTTGTTGCATTTACTATCTCTTGTGTTGACAAAGTACCTTGCAATAGCTGAGTTAGCACCGCCGTTGTTGGTAAAAGCTGCAAGTTTTCTTCAGTCAAGGGCATAAAAAATGCCGCAGTCCACAAATTACACGCAGAATAATCTCGCCACCATCCCAAATCTTTACGAGCTTGCTGATATCGCGCTTGCTTTTCTCTCACTTGTTGCGGTGTGGATTCAGGAATATCTCCTAACTCCCGCGCACTTTCTGTATAGTGTGTACGTTCGGTTTCTAAACCTCCAAATATTGATAATTGTCCTTGGTTATCTGTCTCCCGTTCTTTCTTATTCCGCTTCTTAAACTGTGAAGATAACTTTTTATCATCCCCAGTTACAGGCTTATAAGCTTCATCGGGTATTCCCTCAGATAGACAATTAATATCCAATACTCCTACTAAAGAATTTCCACATTTAATTCTGTGGTCTAAAAAGCTAAGTGGTAACTTACCAGGAAATCCTTCAATCCATAACGCAACCTTGCATAGATCCACTGCTAACGGGTTTAAATCCACCCCATAAATACAATTTTGAATAACATCTCGAATTGCTAATTTTAAAGGTTCAATTCCAGGCTCTCCTTCACCTGTACGGACTTTGGCTAATTCTTTACCAATACGCCTTGCTGCTGCTAAAAGAAAATGGCCTGAACCACAAGCAGGGTCACATACTTTTAAACTAAGAAGTGCTTTTTCTAATTCTTGATTGTTTTCTAAATTGCCTAATTTCTGTTGCGTACTGCGAAGCTTTTCTTTAATTACTGGTTCAAGTGCAGTTTTTATCAGTTGTTGTACAAGCTGTGGCGGGGTATAATAAGAGCCAGTAGTTTTCCTGTCGCTGCCAAAAACTAAAGCAAATTCATATATCCCTTGATGTAAAATTACTTGGGGATGAAAGTCAAGTAAGCTTTCATACACACTTCCTAGTTCTTCTACGTCTAAATACTCATAATTAACCCGCCGTAGTTGTCCCTTGTCTTGGTATAACGATAGGTGACGAAGTGCTATCAGTAAATCATAATTATCAATTGCACAATCATCTAAAGCTGAAAGAGTACCCGAACCAAATAAATCTCCATTGAGGGGAGACAAACCTAGTACTTCACCGCGCCAGTTTTCATCAAACAGCAAGAAAGTTACCCACAAACCTTGCCATAAATCTTGAAAACCTTCCCGTCGCCAATGAGGACGTTCGGCTAACTCTCGCAAGCGTTCAATACTGTAATATTCTTGGTAGATCCGCGCTTTCTCTAAGTCATCTCCAATTAATAATAAATTGCGGGATTCTGCCACCATTAGAAACAGTAGGCGATAAATTAACCGCAACAATTGGCGATAGAATTCGTAATTTGTAACTTCTGCTTCGTAATTGGGGATAATTCCAAGTTTTTGACGCAAGCGTTCGTTTTGCGGATGTTGAATAAAGCCATTACCTAGCTGAACTATGGCTTTTTCAACCCCATCCCGTAGTTTTTCGCGTACCCGTCCCCCCTGTTGCAGTGCTTCTTGGTGGTAATATTCCAGCAAGCACTTATCGGCATCATCCATACCTTCAGGTAAGCGGGAACGGTGGAACAGTCGATAAAATAGCCCAAATTCGGCAAAGTTCTCACCACTGAGAATCTGTTCTAAGTCAAATTCGATGTAAGTAAGACGAGTCATCAACGAAGAATCACGCAGTAACCGCCAACGAAAACCATTGGTTGCGATCGCCCACAGATGCTCTGTCTTGTTAAGATACTCCTGCACCAGCGCGTGTGCTGATAACCTGGGTGTGCCACTGGGAGGACGTTTATCGATTTCTAACCGACAACCAATAATGTGGATAGGTGGCTTATTTTCTCCTGGTTCCGCACGGTGAGAAATAGCATAGGTTTGTCCTTCTACCACTTCGGCTGTTGCAGTGTATACAGGTTCATAACCTAGACTTTGCAGTAATGGCACTGTCCAAAGTTCACGGGTAATCGTAGTAGCCGAATTATTCTCATCAAGCCTTGCCAATGCCCGTTGAAATGCTGCCCAGTATGCTTTAGCATCGCCCCAGGCAGTAGCAATTTCATCTGCTAATTTATCAGTTTTATTAAAACCAAAGTCTTCTGGCAATTGTCCTTTGATTCTGCCTTCTAGCATTTGGGCAGTCATATCTGGAGCTAGTAAATTTCCTTCGATTTGAAGCGCAGTTAATGTAGTTTTCATATCTGGAGAATTAAAAATAAAAAATTAATAGCTGCTAGCAGCATAGTTGCAGGACAACCAGCCTTTTACTTACGTCCGGGTTGCAGAATAAAAATGCCGAGAACATCCATTGGCAATTGGGGGGTGACGCGAATTCGACCTTCTTGGGTCATTGTTCTGACGCGTCTATGGCTATGTAAAAGTTCTTCTGCTCTTTCTCTGGCAAACTTTTCCAAATCTGGCTGGAGTTCTTCTAACCTTTGAAGTAACTCACTAATTTCTACCTGCTTGATAGCTTTAGTAACATCGCTGACTGGCTTGGCTTGTTGCAGTAGTGATGTTGCTTCCAACTGCGTCAACCAGCTAGGGCTAGAGGGCGAACCTGTAAAGCCAATAACCGCGCATTCTTCCGCTAGTATAGATGTGGTATTTCGCGTTTCTGTAGTACGTTTAGAACTGTCTAACAAATGCCGTAACCTTACCAGCAGCAAAGTTGTGCGCTTTTGTACTGCATTAGTTGTAGTAAAGCCGCATCTGGCTGCAATTGGTTCATTTGTATGGGAAAGTGCATCTTCTAGGATGTACCGTGCCAAGCCTTCTACTAAAGGGTGATTTCGTCCTACGTATTCCACGCCCTCTGGTGTTGGGGTGGTGAAAGAGAGTAAACGCGACTTATCCCCTAAAGTTGACTTGAGAAAATCCGGTGGTTGGGAAAGTAACCATCCCTGCTTTTTCTTAATTAAAGAACAAGATATGCGATCGCAGGCCGACAAGACAAACCGCTCTACATCCTGCTCATTTCCTAAAATCTGGTCAGAGTCAATTAATTCCTGTTCTACTTGCTCAGGCTTAATGGCACGTTGAGCAAAGCGAGTCCGATTGGTTTTTTCACGTTCTACTGCCTTGTCCCAATTCTTATGAACTTTATCAACCGCAGATTCTTCTTGAAACTCAAACAGCGATAACTGAATAACCTCAGTAGTACGTTCAAAAAGGGATTTAAATACTGCTTCCGCTACAGTAGTACTTTCCATTGGTACGGGAACAGTAATCCCTAAAGACTTGTGAATCTGCACAGCTTTGCGAATCAGAACATCCAGAACTGCACCATCAACAGGATTATCTCGACCATAAAGCAAGCAGGCTTTTACCTTAGTTGCTGTTTGGCCGTAGCGGTCAATACGTCCTTCGCGTTGTTCTAACCGATTCGGATTCCAGGGTAAATCGTAGTGAATTACTGCACTAAAGTGCGTTTGCAGATTTACCCCTTCACTCAAACAGTCTGTAGCAACTAGGACTCGTTGGGGGTAAGATTTTAGCTCCTCTAGTCGAGTTTCCCGCTCATCCTCGGAAAGTTCTCCAGTAATCGCAATTACGCGGATCTGACTACCTTTTTTCTCTAATTTCTGTCTGAGAGCATCAGCTACATAATTTGCTGTAGCAATATAGCGACACCAGACAATCGGGTTCATCTGGTCTTTGAGGAAAGATTCTACCGTAGCAATACATGATTGCAGCTTTTGGTCTTTGCCACCTTGTAATTTCTCTGCTGCTTGCACAAAAGCTTTTAACTTGCGTTTGTCTGCGTCTTTGTAACTCTGCTGTCCCTGTTCTATGACCACAGTTGGTGAGGCATCAACCGCTTGTTCTTGCTCTGTGGGATCGTGGACATAAGAACTCATCAAATCTTCGTCTAAATCAGCCAGTAAGCGTTCACTTGATTTACTAACTTGGCGATTTAATGTAGCGATCGCAGCCGCCGGTGAAGACATGACACAACGGATCAAAGCCAAAGCCGACCAGTATCTTCCCCGACTTGAGCATGACTCATGTCCGCCGTAGTCGTTTTCACTAGACCACGGGCAAAATCATAGACTTCATCAAATAGTTCTTTGTACTCTTTCGATAACTTATATGATTCCTCACTTGACTCTCGTTCAGGAAAAGGAGTTTCATTCCCTAGCCAAAGCTTGACATCTGCCCGTCTGCGCTGAACAAAATGATTGGCTAAGTGATCACGTTGCTTGTCAGTTAAGCTATTGAGATTGAAATGCTCAAACTCCGGCTTCAGCAAACCTAAAAGTGAGAGAAAAGATTCTTCAATCCCACTGTGAGGAGTAGCTGTAAGTAACAGTAAATGTTGTTCTTGTTTTTTGGCAATTTCTGTAATCAGCTGGTGTCGCTGCTGCTGCGACGTAGTTGTTTTATTTGGACGAGCGCAAGTGTGAGCCTCATCTACAATCACTAAATCGGGGCAGTGAGTTATAAAACTAGCACGCCGACTGTCCGCTTTGGCATAGTCTAAGCTCACAATCAGGTGGCGATAATAACTAAAAATACTGTCATTATTTGGTTTGTTACGCTCTAATTTGGAAGCAGTACCAGAACGTACTACCACTGCATCAATATGAAACTTTTCACTTAATTCCTGCTGCCACTGGTCACATAAGTGCGGTGGACAAAGCACTGCAATTCGCTTCACCTCACCTCGGTCTAGCAATTCACGAGCTATCAATCCAGCTTCGATGGTCTTACCAATACCCACGTCATCAGCTACAAGCAGTTTTACTGTCTCTAACTTTAGTGCCATCAATAAAGGAACTAACTGGTAAGGACGGGGACGCAATGACAATCGTCCTAAACAACGAAAAGGCCCTGCACCGCTACGGAGTAAAAGACGTGCAGCATCCATAAGCAAAAGTGCGGCTGCATGATCTTGTACGCTAGTAGCTTGAGGAAGAGGAAATGTAGCTGATTCAATCTTCTCTAGCTCTTCTTCTAAAAGCTTTTGGTAGATACCAGCAATTTCATCTTCATTGCCAGAAAGCGGTCGTAGACGAATAACATCTTGATTTTCTGAAGGTAGTATCACCCATTGCCGACTGCGACAGGTGACTATTGAACCAGGTGAATGGTTCACAGTTTGTGCCATTGTTAGCCTATATTAGTATTGAAAATTTGGCAGCAGATTAATTAGTAAAAATAGTAGTAATTACTGAATTAATACTTATGAGCAAGCAAGTAGTATGCTCACAAGTCTATTCCGTTTTAAAGTACGCTTAAGTACAATGTAACTAGTGGTATTACGTAAATAAGTTACTTTATAAAAAATTTTATTAAGGAAAGCAAGGGAGAATTGATGCGATCGCAGTCATAGAGAATTTTCCAAAGGCTACCCAAAGCCCAAGGTAAACACATCTAAAGTATAAAAATCCTCTAAGACTTGGGTTTGGGTATTTTATAATTTAGCCTGTTTTTTGAGCAAGCTCCCTTATTCAGTAAGGGTCTGGTAAACAACCGTGCGTTCGCCCTGATCCAAAGCCGATTTAATACCTGGTGTTGCATTTACATCAGTTGTGATCGTTTGAAAAGTTGCGTCAAGATTCACTTGAAAATTGAGATGTTAGAAAAGCTACTGCTATGGGAAAACTTGAAATAAGACCCTGTGCTGAAAAATCTTTCTGTGATTCGTCAGCCCAATGCTACCAATTACAAGATTACACAACAGGAGTGGCAACGTGTACATGAGCTGAAAGGATAGCAATGGTAGCGGTTGCTCTTCAAATTCTTAGAGGAAACCCAGGCGATCGCACACTGTAATCAGTGTCACGCATTCAGTATTATTCAAAGGATTTTTTGTACTGATATCAACTAATGGTGTAGCGATCGCAAAATATAAATTTCAGGAGCATCAAATGGTCAACAGTAGAGATACCCAAGCAACTAAAACATCTAATAGAGGAGCAATACTAAAAGTTTTAGCTAGACTAGCAACAACAGGAATAATTAGTTTTGGAATTGGTGGAGCAGTTACTTTTGACCGTTATAACAACTATTGGAATCAAACAATATTTCGCGTTCAGACTGTTGATTTCAACATTTTATCTCATACTCTACCAACGAAACTTTCTTATGCAATTATTAAAAATAAACCAGAAGAAGTACAACGTACTTTAGATAGTAATTATAGTTTATTTGGATTAATCGTTACAGACTCTAGTGGACAAAAAATAATTTCGTATTCAGGTAAAGATTCTGGAAAATCTCAACGATGGCAAGTGGCTCTTGATCCACAGCAATTAAAAAATCATCCTTATGATGTGTTGCTTGATCCACCACCTGTATTTCCACAATGGACTTATAGTAAACCTCAAGATACTGAACGCAGTGCTACAAGTTCCACTAATCAAGGTCGTGTTATAGGTAGGGTTTACTATGTTAGGGGTGTAAGACCAACGTTCCAAGAGGATATTGCAACATTTCTAACTAATCCTTTTTCTGGAAGTAGTAGGATTCAAACTTACGCAACTACTTTAGCAGCGTGTTTTGGTGGGACTTTTCTTATCTGGAGTGTTTTGGAATTTATTCTTTATAAAAGACGGGTTGAAAGAATAACATCTGAAGAAAGAGAACAGGAATTAATAAATAATAACCAAATCTTACAACTTCAATTAGCCGATAGAATCAAAGAACTTCAGTCACTTCAGAAACAAAGAGACAATGAACGTGTTGACTTTGAAAAAGAAGCTAATAGCCTGCGTAGTTTAAATAACCGACTAAAACATGAAATTATTAAACTCAGGGAATCAATTAAAAATTTAGCAACAAATATTTACTCAGTCGAATTACAGAAAGAATTAAAACAAGCTCAAGCACAATCACAACAAAATCTTAAACAGAAACAAGAATATAAACAGCACATCAATAAATTAACACAACAGTTACAAATTATTCAAAATAAACAATTACAAGCTAGTGAACAAAATGAACATAGGAACAATGAGTTACAAGAGCTACAAAAACAAAAATATGAAATTGAAAATGCTCGCTCTTTAGTTGAATCTCAATTAGAATCTTTACAGAAAAAGGAGGAAGACTACCAAAAAATTGTAGCGAGGTTAGAGGAACAAATAAATCAACAAAATTTTAGGGAACAAAAACTTCAAAATGAATTAGAAAACCTACAAAATTCCCTCATAGAATATCAACAGCGAGAACAGTTATTAGAAAAGCGTGCAGAACAAGCAAAATCTGAATCAGAAGCTTTGGCAGAAGAAATGGAACGCTATATAGAGGAAACTGGTAAACATCCTTTAAATGATTTTGAAATTGCTATTCAAAAATCTTTGAAACAGAATTTTTCTGATAGCAGAATTGAAACACAGTTTGATGTAGCTAGTGGCCAGCAAGGAAGTAGGTTTACTGATTTTTTCCTTGTAACAAATAAAAGCTACATTGTTTTAGAAGCTAAATCTTATACAGGAATAATTAAGCCTATTGATAATGTACGAAACTCTGGATGGGTTTGTGAAAAGGTAGGAAGAAGATTAAATATTTTGTCATGCTGGGGTAAAAATCCTTACCAACAGGTAAAATCCTACTGCGATTCTGTAATGAGCAATAAAAGTCTAGGCATCCAGTCGAAAAAGCCTGTATATGGTGTTGTTGTATTTCCAAAGGGTTCATGTATTGATGATAATATTCAATCCAACATAAGTAGATTTTACAGAGTCACAACACTAGATAATTTAACCACTACTATTCAGGAATTAGACAATCAAGCTAATTCTTGGAATTAGGAAAGATGAATTTCTCATATAACATTACCAATACAAACCTAGTATCTATTATGTTTAGTTATCGTAATCATCGGTATTTTATAAATTTTCTAGTATTAGTGGTAACTTTGGGTTTATTCGGTTGTAGTCCTAGTGAACCACAAAAATCCCCAACGCCTACAAGTTCCCCAACGTCTTCTACTAGTGGGATTCCAGAACAGAAGTTAGAAACAAGTTCTTTAACTATAGGAATTTTAAGTAAGCCCAGTTACTATCAAGAATTAACTACTTACTTGCGTTCTCAATTGGGTAACAAAGTGCAAATAGTCATTGATGGTGATGAATCAATTCCTTATGAAGAAGCCCGAAAAAGGATGATAAATAAAGAATGGGATATTGCCTTTACTTTATCACCAATACTTTCTGTAGCTGCTAAAAATAACGATTATCATTTTGCAGCGCGAATGTTTCCAAATAATCCTCCATATTACCAAGCTACTTTATTCACAAAATCTACTAGTAGTATTCAATCTCTCAATGATTTAAAATCTACAAATACTATTGCTCTTGGAGATTTCAATTCAGCATCTAGTTTCTATGTACCTGCTTATGACTTATTTGGTAAAAGTCTCAGGGTAGACATGGGCCATCGAGGAAAAGATATTAAAGACTTAGTTAAAACTGGAAAAGCTGATGTAGGTGCTGCTGCTTATGAAGCAGTTACAAATGATAAAGATTTGAGAATCATTCATTTAAGTAAGGAAATTCCTGGCTCTAATGTTTATTTATCACCTAAACTTTCTGAATCTGACCGTCAGATAATTACAAATATTTTACTAAATGCACCTGATAATATTAGAAAACAAGCTAATTATGGTGGTGGTGAAGAATCTGATTATTCACAATTGATAAAGATTTCTCAAAGAACTGAAGAAATTTTACGATGTGCAAATTTTCAGCAAAATCCAGTTAATTTCTACTGTAGTGATAGTTACCCAGATCAAAAACTTAATATTTCTAATAATACTTCAGAAATATTAGGGCGAATTAATGGATGGACTCGCCAAGCTAATGAAATTGAAACTTTCAAGTTGTCAGGAAAAGATAATACAGTTTACCAAATAGTTGTACCTCGTAAAATCCTAAATCAAATTCCTGGCGCTTCTAATCCAATTGCTTTACAAGGTAAAGAATTAAAAATCATAAATGTTGCACCCCAAAAAGCACAAGGACAAGTGTTTGAATTAAAAATTACAGAGCCTAATCAATTAAATATATTAGAAGATATACCAAAATCTTCTATACAGTCAAACTATCAAGTCAAGCAAGTCGATGATGGCGATACAATAACAGTCACTGATGTATCTAATCAAGAAATCAGAGTGCGATTTGCTTGTATAGATACGGCAGAAACACCCAAGTCTGATGCAGAAAAAAATAGTGATAACCCTGCTGATAAAAATCAGTTTTTATGGGGAAACAAAGCAAAAGAGCGGCTAGAATCTATTATCAAAATTGGCGATCAGGTCAAATTAAATATCGTAGATACTGATCGATATGGCCGCAAAGTTGCTGAGGTACGCTTAGAGGATGGTACTTTCATACAACAGATATTAGTGAAAGAAGGGTTAGCGATGGTTTATCGTCAATACCTAAAAAACTGTGCTAGTGCTGGTATTGTACAACAGGCTGAAGCTGAAGCTAAACAACAACGTTTAAATATTTGGGCAGATTCACAATTTACTGCACCTTGGGATTGGCGATCGCAAAAAAGAGCAGCAAAAAAAGCTAACTTAAAAATACTGTAACCACCAATGTCTAAATTACCATTTACCGTTACTGCATTAGTACCCGTGCTACTACTTTCACAATTACAGCAAGATACAGTAGAAATTAGTAGTAAACAACTAAATCAACAAGGAATGTTAGCAGTTAATTGGGTGCAACAATCTGGAGAATATAGAGCATTAACTTATCAAGCTTTCAATGTAGCTAAACTCACTTTTGATACAGCTAAATCCAAAAACATTAACCGCCCAGCTATTATCGTTGATATTGATGAGACAGTTCTTGACAATAGCCCTTATCAAGCAGGTTTATTAAATAGTAATAATGGGTTTCAACTTACTACTTGGAATCAATGGATTAAAGTCGAAAAAGCTCAAGCTGTACCGGGAGCTGTTGAATTTGTTAATTATGTTAATAAAAATGGAGGTAAGGTATTCTTTATTTCTAATCGAGATGAAAGCAGTGCTAAAAATGCCAAAACCAATGATTTAGAAATAGCTACTATGAATAATTTAAAGTCAGTAGGATTTATGGGAGTTAATGAACAGACAGTATTATTAAAGGGAGAGTTTACCAAACAGATTGACGGCAAAGAAAATACATCTAAACAATGGCGTGTAGAAGCTATTAAAAATGGCAGCGCTGATGGAAAAAGATATACAGTAATTGCCTTAATTGGTGATAACCTCAATGACTTTGATGAAACCATAGGCAAGAATAACCAACAACGACGTGATTATGTAGACAAGAACCGTAAAGATTACGGGATGTTTAATATCACAAAAGGGATAGTTAAACCTGCTTACATTGCAATACCTAATCCTATGTATGGAAACTGGGAAACAGGAATTTATAACCCACTGGTATTTAAAAAGCAAAGTCCTTTTGATATGACCCCAGGAGAAAGAAATCAACAACGCCGGGAATCTTTAAATCAGTGGTTGGGGAAGTGATATCAAATTCGATTGGATTAGTTATAATTTTTGGAACTTTGCAAAACAGTAAAAATTTTTCTCCTATAGACACTCCCTGGCGATCGCCCCCACCCAATTCTTAGAGGAAACCAAGCGATCGCTCTATTGCTCCTCCCATACTTAAAAAATTGTAATGAATTAAAGCAATCACTTCCAGCGGCCGTTACATTCTCGCTTACCCGATTTTCAAAAAATCTACCAAGTTGTAAAACTCAATTCTAGAAACAATTTAAACCTATTGTTAATCTGATAATAAGTCTGTTAAATCCCTACCATATATATAATAAGGATTTTGGAATTCTTCTGGAATATTATTAATTAACTCACTATTTTCTTGAAGATATTTACTATTACTCTCTTGAAGCCTTTTAAGTTTTTGATGTATGGGTGAGGATGTATCTTTTCTACCGCTATTAAGATAGTTTAAAATATCTTCCCTTAACTTATTCAATCTATTATGAGTAGCTAAAGGATTATCTGAAGATAGAGTATAAGCTGTTCTATAGTCATGCCCAGCCTCTCTCAATCTCTTCCATTCTTCGCATCTGGACTTTTAATTTAATGGTTCCATTGGATGAAATCTATCGCTGTAATTACAAGCGTATTTAACTTAATTCTAATATTATATATTACCTACCTAGATAATACCTTATTTTGCTACAGCAGACATTGAGACATACATCGAGCGCATAACACCATTCGAGAACATGAAAACCACCGATGCGATGTCCGCGGCGGGCGGGTACCCCATCGCCCCCCACCCCAACCATGACCAACATCCACAACCTCGGCATCACCGATACCGAGTATGCCAAGCTGATAGCGCAAGGCTACGACCCCAATCTAGAACACCAGTTGGTTGAGCTTGGCGAAAGCTTAGACCAAGCCTGTTGCTAGCGCGAATAGTGGGACTGACTAAAGATTTATGAACTTGAAGTTAGGGCTGGGGATTTATTAAAAGGACGGGTGATATCCCCGTCCCATAAGAAAATCAGTTAATTATCTCAACGTCATCAACGCTTGTGATAATTTCGCATAGCTTTATGGATTTTCTTGGAGCGTTCTTTCTCATCTAATTGCGCCCGTTGGTCTTGTTTGCGAACAAGATAGTTAAGTTCTTTTTGCAATTTTTGGTAGCTGAGGAATCTGAAAAAATCAAGTTCTCCCTCAAGTAATGCTTGTTGCACTGCACAACCAGGTTCGTTGTTGTGTTGGCAATTACGAAAACGGCATTCTGCGGCTAAGGTTTCAATGTCTGCAAAAGTTTCTTGCAAGCTTTCACCACCTGCCCAAATTTGAATTTCTCGCATTCCTGGGGTATCGATAATTAAGCCGCCTGTCGGCAGTAATATCAATTCTCGATTTGTAGTCGTGTGACGACCTTGGTCATCACCTCGACGCACTGGTTGCACAGCTTGCACTGATTCACCTTTAAGTTGGTTGGTGATAGTAGATTTACCCACACCAGAAGACCCCAACAAAGCAACTGTTTGTCCTGGCTGGAGGTATGATCTCAAGACATCTAGCCCTTGAGCAGTGGTGGCACTCAATACTAAAATTGGTACTCCTTGGGCAACAGCTTCAACTTTTGAGACATTATCTTCTAAAGAATTGCACAGGTCGGCTTTATTTAAAACGATGACTGGATTTGCACCACTATTGTTTGCCAAAATTAGATAGCGTTCAATTCTTCTGAGATTAAAGTCGCCATCAAGTCCACAAACCAAGAACACGGTGTCAATGTTAGCTGCAACAATTTGTTCTTCGGTTTTAGTACCAGCGATTTTTCGTGAAAACTTGCTTTTTCTCGGCAAAATTCAGTGAATGCTAGCGCGTCCTTGTTCTCGCGCCTGAATGATAACCCAATCCCCAACAGCAGGAAAGTCTTGCCCAAGAATCGCTTGATGTCGCAGTTTTCCTGTAACTTCTGCTGTTAGTTCTCCCTGCTGGCTATAAACGATAGACATCTCCGAAAACTATCAAAGCTTTGCTGCGGCTAGCTTATAAGACGTAAATGCAAGCATCAAAAACTAGCTAGTGAATACGATAAAATAAGGATTTGAGATACTTACTGATAATAACAAGGCAAAAATATGTAGTTATATGCATGAATTTTAGCCTGAAGGCGTAGGATACATTTCGACTGGTAATATTAGCGCTCCAATTCGTAATCTTACTAGTCCACAAATTGTCAAGATAACTTGTTGATACTTTTTAGCATTCAACCTAAATCTGTCTTGAACAACTCGAAAAATTTTTACCGAACGAATTCGATGTTCAACAAAGATTCGTTTCGCTGAGAATACTTTGTTTTGTTCTTTCTGCTCAGTTGTTAATTCTCGATTTTTTGGTTTTTTTATGGGAGTTGTAATTAAATCTTCTCCTACATAAGCTTTATCCCCCTTAAATCTTTGTTTGGGGTCAAACTCCGAGCGATATTCTCTGAATATTGTTATATCGCTTTTTGGGCCAGGTTCCCCTGCCACAATATCAACGATATCACTACCATTAGGTAAGATAATCATTTGGCTTTTAAATGTATGATTGCTCTTCTTACCTGAGAAATATTTTTTTTGTTCCTTATTATCTCTAGGCCTTTACCTGACTTGTTCATAGCTATCTACTATTAGTTCATATTCTGTAAGCATTTCAATGACTTGTTCATAGTCAGATGCGTTTTTTTTTATTTGTTCAAGTAAGCTAGATGGTAGCAATTCACCTAAATTCGGCAACCAATAGTTAAACGTATCATTAGCTGTAGACTCACTTACTCCAAACTGGATGCCTAGAAGTTGAAATGTCGTCAGATGCCTGAGATAAACCAAGGTCAGAATTATTTGTTCTTTGATAGATAATTTTGGTTTTCTACCCCCTCCACCAGTAATAATTCTCACTTTTTTTGATTCTAATAAAACTTGTTTCTTATCATGTAATTGTTCCGCGTTTTGGATTAACTGTTGTAACTGTTCATACTCCAGACCAATTAAGCGCCGTGTTTCTTTTTTGTTTCCTTCAATATAATTCAGGATCTCGCTCATGTTTCTGTGTCCAAAAAGCTCTCTAATGTTCTCTTACCACAGAATGTTACTATTTTGGAGATGTCTAAACACGAGGCTGGAAAACCAGATTTTTAGGTCATTTCAACCACAATTTCCTTCTTGCACCTAAAAGAAACTCGAGTTTTTCGTCATGACTCTGAATACTGAATCGGTGTTCTAGTAAACCTCTTCTCGTCATAAAAGAAGTTTATCCAAACGGTTGCCCCCAGCGCTCCCAATTCTCCTTATTGAAAGATGATCGCCACTTAATAATCAGGCTTAACTCCAATTCTTGCCGTGCGCGTCGGTCAATAGGCGCATCCCAGCAAAACGCTGCATTTACTGCTGTTTGTAACCCATAGCGATAATGTAAATCCTGGTAACTGGCGATATAGTTTTTGCAGGCGTGTATACCCTTCCACCGCTTGTCACTTCTGCAAGTTTCCCCCACATACAAAATTAAGCTAGCCGCAGAGTCAACAACAAAGTAAAGACACGCATCGCCGGGGCCATCAACTGGCATTCTATAAAACGACATAGGTACAAGCCGCAGCAAAAGCGGATCAATTTGGTCTGCGTCGTAGTTGTTGGGTGCAATGTCAAATAACGCCGTCTGCTCAGGTGGTTTGTTCTCTCTCACTCGTTGCTGATAATCCAAAATCTGAGACTTCCACTTTAGCAGGGCATCAGCACTCATCACCAGCACCTTTGTCAAAAGTGCTGGTGTGAGGGTCACATCTGAGAATAGGTTTAGCTGATTTGGTTCCAATTGGGGTTTACGGGGAGCGTGCCGACTAGCTGATTATCCAAGAGAACTGACAATTAAGAGCATTTGCCTTTGGTTTCACCAGAATAAGGAAAATGGTAGAGTTAAGAACTCTAATGAGATAAATGCTGCTACAACCATTACTGTAAAATGAAAGAAGGGTTCTATGAAAGAAACAATAAAACCTTTTAAAAAAATCGCCATATTTGATATTTTGTCAGGAAAGAATTCCGAAATAATTTGTTCTGACAAATCAAAAATTGCTGCTCAAGTTACTAAATGGGTAAACAGAGCTATCAGCAACGGTGCAGATTCGTGTTATATAAGATTATATGAGGCAAATAGAGAAAATATAGATATAATAATTGAGAATCTATCCTACAAAGGATTGCAAATTATTTTACCATTTTCTCTAAATTATAAATCTTCTTTAGTTAGTGCTTTTCATTTTAGAGAAAAAGACCAAATTAAAATGCCAGAGGCAAAAAGCAATAGTATACTGTTTGGAAAATCATGTCACTCATTAAAATCTATAAAAGAGGCAGAGGATGAAGGATTAGACTATGTATTTTTTTCACCTATTTTTGCGACCCCAACTCATCCAGAAGCAAAAGGTATTGGTCTAGATATGCTCACTAAAGCTTGCAAATCAACACAAATGAAAGTTTTTGCTCTTGGGGGAATTAACGAAAACAATTATCAAAAATGTCTTGATGCTGGTGCGTCTGGTATTGCAGCAATTAGTATGTTTAAAAAATAAAATATTTTTCCTTGATGCCTTTTTATTAGCGCTATTAGCATTTGCTCCCGCCCCAGGAGAGATTACCCTTCCATCGCTTGTTACTGCGGCAAGTTTCCCCTACATACAGCAATAGACTTTCTGGAGCGATCGCTCCTCATTCAAGCGAACGCGCAGAGCGCGTCTCGTAGAGAGGAAAACGGGAGATCAATGCCTATGGCGGACGGGTACGTTATCGCACTCATTTAGGAGAACACTATTTGCCCTATGCTAAAGCGGAAAGTAGAAACAACAGCTATGAAATTTGCACAAAATCTCACCCCCCGCCAAGGCTTACTGAAAGCCCTGACTCTAGCAATCCTTGTATTGGCATCCGTAATGCCTCCAACTCTAGCCAACGTGAACGAGAAAGCGACATTCAACAGCACAACCACGCTCCAAACCATACTCACCAGCAGTCATCGCTCCGTTGCAAATCGTGACCGAGACAAGTACCGCCACCCAACCCAGACCCTCGAATTCTTCGGTCTGCGCCCAAATATGACCGTAGTTGAATTGTGGCCAGGGGGCGGCTGGTATACTGAGATATTAGCTCCATTTCTAGCGGCAAAGGGACAACTCATAGTTACTAACTTGGCTGACGCGAGTAAACCCGCTTTGGCTTTCCAAGAAAAACTGGCAGCTAATCCAGAGGTTTTTGGTAAGGTTAAAGTCACCCAAATCAATCCCCCAAATGAACTTACCCTAGCCTCAGACAATTCTGTAGACCTAGTTGTTACCTTCCGCAATATTCACAACTGGGTCAAAGCTGGCTATGACGAGCAGGTTTATGCGGCGGCTTATAAAGCACTCAAGCCAGGGGGCATTCTGGGAGTGGAAGAACACCGTGGCAAACCAGATATTTCTTTACAAGAGAGTATTAAAACTGGCTATATGTCTCTTAATGGGGTAATTGCTGCTGTAGAGAAAGCCGGCTTCAAATTGGTGGGCAAATCAGAGATTAATGCCAACCCAAAAGATACCAAGGACTATCCGGGCGGAGTTTGGACACTACCTCCAACCTTGAGCCAAGGTCAAAAGGACAGGCAACGCTTCCTCACCATTGGAGAAAGTGATCGCATGACCCTCAAGTTCATCAAACCCAAAGCCCCCTAATTAGATATAGGGTGCGATGGCTCCGCCCGCCGCAGGCATCGACCCCAAGCACTACCAATTTTGCTAAAATCGCCTCTGCACGTCCATTTTGAGGCAGTGTTATGTTTGTTACGCCCCGCCGTTAGCGATCGCTCTTTTTCTCGCTTGAAACTGGAACTGGGGGGCGTAGTTTACCGTCCGTAGCCGTTACGGTTGTGACTCCTTCCCCAAATTAATTAGCTTTTGCTTTTATCTCCCTATCGGCTAATATCCTAATTTCTCAATCAAAGCTACACTACCATCGGAAAATGTCAAGATTTTGGGATAGCAACAGATGATTGATCTCTACACCTTCACCACGCCCAATGGACGCAAAGCTTCCGTCATGCTGGAAGAAGTCGAATTGCCCTACAATGTCCACAAAATTGACATTACTACTCAACAGCAATTTACACCTGAATACATCGCTATCAATCCCAATAGTAAAATTCCTGCCATTGTTGACCAAGAAACTGGGATTAAAGTTTTTGAATCGGGTGCAATTTTAATTTACCTCGCCGAAAAAACAGGCAAACTCTTACCTACTGAGCAAAAAAGCCGTTTTCAAGTCTTAGAGTGGCTGATGTTCCAAATGGGAGGAGTCGGGCCAATGTTTGGGCAACTTAACCACTTTAAACGCTTTGCACCCGAAAAACTTCCCTATGCCATCGAACGTTATGAAAAGGAAACTTTACGCATTTATGGTGTCTTAGATAAACAACTGCAAGACAATGAATTTATCTGTGGTGACTATTCTATTGCGGATGTTGCAACTTATCCGTGGGTAGCGATTTATGAATTTCAGGGTTTAACACTCGACAATTACCCAAATCTTAAACGCTGGGTAGAGATCGTGCAGCAACGTCCGGCTGTGCAACGCGGAATGCAAGTTCCTTAAATACAACACGTCACCTATATTAAGTATTGGTTTACAAGTTGTTGGACATTTTGCTTAGACGAGCCATAGCTTACAATTGCTACATCAAGATCAACATGTTTGTAAAGGTTCAAGGCACGTTGAATTCCTCCAATAATCCAATCGGTTTCGTTGCCAAATGCTCCACCACCGAGAAGCGTAAGAAACAATCTGTTGTTTCTATTTTTCATCGAATTCAAGATTGCAGCACAAATCGTTGCCTCATAGGATGCCTCTAAAACGAGGCGTGCAAATTCCGTCCAAAGACTTGAGGAATGACGAGAGTAGCTAACTGGCAAGGCAGAGCAATAGGCTTGTGAAACCGTATGCTTGGAATCATTGAGCGTTACTTGCGTACTCCACTGAATGCCGATTCGTAACAACTGTCGCAATTGATCAAGTTCATTCTCGCTTGATGCTCGAAGTCGATTTGAAATCTCGATCAAACCGCTATGTGATGCCAAAGCATAACCGTTTCTCATTTCCCAAAGACGGCTTTTGGAATTTTCCAATGCTGCTCCCATATCCGCAAGGCAATCGATTTGGTTTGTTGTTGATTGACCGATTTGCCCATTTACGGGTGCAAAGTAGTTTCGATAAATCGTTCCTGCACCAGCCGCAATAGCACAGGCTGGCCCCTGAGTAGGATCGTTCTCATAAATTCCCACACCACTTTCAGGTGTCACATTTGGAGATACCATTTCAAGCAGATTAAACTGGGAAGCTACTTGAAAAAGCGAATTAGCATTCGATTCATTTATGTGCAGATGCTGGACGTTGGCAACTACTTCACGTACCGATATTTTTCCCAAATGATATCCACTTGAATGGACACGTTCTCTGAGTTCGGCTAAAGACGGTGTTTCCAACTGACCGCAAACCACCACTTTCCCATTCACATGAGATTTTAAGGTCTTACCGTCAACAGTGATATTCTTCCAAACCTGATGTGGAGACTCTTCAGGAAAACCAGTCAATGTTTCAAACCACGCCATTGCATAAAATCAAACGACATAACTATTCATTATACGAAAAGTTCTCATACTCAATGCCGTAGCCAATCGCCCAAATCATTGATTCAAGATTACCGAAAGCCCGGCTGGTGTGGGATATTACAGTGGTGTATTGTGAGAAATCTGGCGCGAAGATTCGGTTTGGAAGCTTTTGTGTTAGAAAAGCTACTGCTGAGGGAAAAATGAAAACAAGACCCTGTTTTGAAGACTTTGATTGTAATTCATCAGCCGAACGCTACAAATTACACAACAGAATTGGCAGCGCATACATGAGTTGAGTTAATAGTATTTTTGTACTATTTATTGACAAATAAGTACTCGGTGCTAAAATTTTTGAACAAAGTCAGGGTAAGTTGAGTTGGTAATTTTTTAGAAATGAAATTGCGAAAAAGCAATCTAATCAGGGATTCTCATGCAAGATTTATCAAATATTGACTTATTTTATGCTTATTTGGACTTAGAAATTAATAGTGAAAAGAATATATACCACATAGGATTGGTATCTCTGAATTTAACAAAAGATTTTTATCAAGAGAATCTGGATCAAGCTTACGAAGAAATGAGGAAGCTGAAAAATAGTAATTTAGCAGTATGCGGTCACAACTTCCGCCGCTTTGATTACCCTTATCTGATTGAGCAAGAACCTCAATTATCTTCTTGGCATATAATTGATACTTTAGAACTATCAATACTCGCTTTCCCTCTACAGCATTCCCATAAACTAAATAAAGACTATAAGCAAAGTGAATATTCAAGTAACAATCCTCTAGAAGACGCACAAGCGACTCGATTATTACTTGGTCAACAATTAGAAATATTATTTAAAAAGCCTGATGAAGTACAACAGGTATATATTTGGCTCCTGACTTGTGGTTGCGAAGATGCAGACCTTGCATATCAACAATTTTTCAGCGATCGCCTTGGTGTGAAGATTGGACAACCCACCATAGAAATGCTGCCAGAAACAATGTTAAGAGGAATAAATCAATCCTATTTGCAGCAGCTATGGTCTAGTCCACAAACTTATAATTTTGAGACAAGATTATGCGTGGCAGGATTACTGGCTTGGAACTATGAGTGCAATACCAATGAATCGAAGCAGGTTTTTTGTGATTGGCTCAGACATTTAAATGGTTTTCAAGCTGTACTTGAGAATTTGCGTCCTTTAAGTACAGATGAATTCGCCATAAGTTCTTACTTGGAATATTTTGAAATTCCCAGTTTTCGACCTTTGCAAGAAGAAGCTGTGCAAGCAATTATTAATAATGAGCGTCCGCTTGTTCTCATGCCTACTGGTGGTGGTAAATCTTTATGCTATCAACTGCCAGCTTTCATGTTCCACGAAAGGCACAAAGCGCTGACTGTCGTGATTTCGCCGCTACAAGCACTAATGGCAGATCAGGTAGCAGATTTAGAACAAGCTGGTTTTTTCTTTGCCACTTTTATCAACGGCAATCTCTCGGCAGCAGAACATCGTCAGCGATTATCAGAACTACGTTCTGGTTCCAAAGGGTTGCTGTACATTAGCCCTGAGCAGTTACGTTCAATGAGTATTCGGGCATTGTTAGAACAGCGTCCTGCGGTTCTTTGGGTGATTGATGAGGCTCACTGTGTTAGCCAATGGGGTCACGATTTTCGACCAGATTACCGTTACATTCCGAAATTTATTTATGAATTATATCAAGAGCGGCAGCTTGCAATGCCTTCGTTAGCTTTGATGACAGCAACAGCAACTGTTGCTGTTATTGAAGATATTAAAGAGCTATTTGCCCAACACAAACTAAATATAAATCGTACAATTGATGGGGCAACAACAAGAGATAATCTAACTTTTAATGTGATTCCAGTAGCAGGGAATAAAGAGCAAGTTTTGTTGAATCAAGTAAAAGAAGCTCTTAAACTAGGTGGTAGTACCCTGATTTACACTACTACACGTAAAAATGCCCAAAAGCTGGCAGAACTTCTCAAACAAAGTCATATTGAAGCAAAATATTATCATGGGAAACTTGCAAAAGAACAAAAACAACAAGTTTTGCAAGAATTCAAATCAGGTAAATTGAATGTAGTTACTGCAACTTGTGCCTTTGGTATGGGCATCAACCGTAAAGATGTACGCGCTGTCATTCACCATTGTATGAGCGCCAATTTAGAAGGTTACATCCAAGAGGCTGGACGGGCAGGACGTGATGGAGAGCCAGCAGTTTGTACTTTACTCTTTGATCCAAAAGATGCTGATACAGTTTTTCGTTTGCAAAGTCTGAACCAACTGAGCGAACAAGATTTAAAAAATGTCTTGATCTCGACCAGACATATCCGCGATCTTACTTTTGGCAGTGCTAAAGATGATTGGTTTTGGGTGACAACTAATGAAATCTTTCAATTGGGCGACTTTGATGAAGAGTTTGGTGAAGAACCAGAACAGCAAAATACTAAAATAAAAGCAGGATTACATTACTTAGAAAAATTTGGTTTATTAGAACGAGCCGAGAACTTTTCAAGTTTTATTGAATTTGAATTAAGGCATAATACCTTTGCTGAGTCTATAGAGCAGTTTGAGGAATACAGCCGGATGAAGGATTTATCCCGGTTTGAAGCGGAGAACTTTGAGCGGCTGATTCAGGCAATGCACGTTGCTAAGACTTATTGCGGTAGCAATGATGAACCGTTTCCACTTGAGCGCCTTAGTGATGAAGCTGGTATTAGTTTACATGACCTGACTGCTAGAATTCGAGAACTGCAAAGGGCTGAAGTTTGTTCTTTTGAAATACCAATTACACTTGTGATTACTAAGGGTGTAAAAGGAGATGCGCGTAATAATTACGAACGCATTCGCCAGTTAGAAGATGAATTGCTCAAAGTGCTTAATGAGTTGTTTGGGAATGAAAATGAAATACAAATAAATCTGCGTGGGCTTGCTTCTCGACTTGACCCAGACAATAGCAAAAAAATTAAAGCATCCAATATCATAGATATTTTAGAGGGATGGGTTGCTCAAAAGTGGGTAAAGCTAAATCGTATCGCTTCTGATGTGGTTAGATTGCGAGATATGGAAATTGCAGAGCATTTACCTGAGCATAAAATCCTAACAACTACAGTATTGGAAGTTTTATATCAAGCATTGAAAGATACAACAGGGGCGAGATTACCTCTGAAGTACGAATTAGGTAAACTTGCTAAAGAAGTTACCCAAAAAACTCAACTTGACTGGAATCATGAAGAGTTAGAAGTTATTCTTTTGTGGCTGCACCAGAGAAAAGTTATTCGGTTAAGTGATGGGCTGAATCTCTTTCAACAGTCGCTGAAAGTCCGTGTAATAAAAAACGCAAGTGTTTCCAGAGTAAAACGCCGTTACCCTGAAGTTGAAGCTCACTATGATGAACAAACTCGTCGCACTCATTACATGGTGAAGTATGGTCAGTTAAAGTCAGATGAACAGCGTCAGCAATTTGTTCGTGATTACTTTGGCACAAATCAAGAAGAATTCGTTTCAAATTACCAATTTTTGGCACAAGAGATTACCAGACCGATTCTTCCAGAAGATTACAACCGTATTCTAGAACCGCTTAACCCTGCTCAAAAAGAAATTGTTTTAGCTTCAGACCCAACAATGGCAGTGATAGCAGGCCCTGGTTCTGGTAAAACAAGAACTATTGTTCACCGGATTGCTTATCTTGTAAAGGTTAAACGAGTTGAACCGAAGCGTATTCTTGTTTTAGCTTACAACCGTAATGCAGTTAGAGAATTACGGTTGCGGTTGCGTAATTTGATTGGCGAACAAGCATCACGAATTCGGGTCTTCACTTTCCACGGTTTAGCCTTATCACTTTTGGGACGGACGGTAGGTGAATACAGAGGAACTCAGACAATAAATTTTGATCGGCTTTTGGATGAAGCTTGCAAATTAATTGAAAAAGGCGAAGAATTTGAAGATGCAGATGAAGATACTCAGGCACGACGAATTCAATTATTAGGAAAATTAGAATATATATTTGTTGATGAATACCAAGATGTCACTGAGAAAGAATATCGTTTAATTAAGTCAATTTCTGGCTTAAATCAATCTGAGGATAAAACACAGTCGGTACAAATTAATCTCTGTGTTATTGGAGATGATGACCAAAATATTTTTACGTTTCAAGGTGCTGATACTAGATATATCCTTCAATTCCAAGAAGAGTATAAAGCAAAACGATTACTACTTAACGAAAATTACCGCTCTACAAAAAATATTATTGAAACTGCTAATTGTCTTATACAAAATAACTTAATACGCTGCAAACAGGCTCCAGAAGAGCAAGTTCGTATTAACTCTGAACGCCAAGGATTGAGAGGGGAGGCAGTCTCCGCTTTAAAGTTCAATAATTTATCACAACAAGCAGGATGGATTAAAGACAAAATCAAATCTTGGGTCAACGTAGGGATTGCTCCTCATGAAATCGCTATTTTAGCTAGTCGTTGGGATGACTTGAGTCCTATCCGCTTGCTTTTAGAAAGAGAAAGTATATCTACTTATGCACTGAAAAATAATACTATTCCACTACTAAAAAACCGTTGTACTCGTCTACTAATTAATGCTTTGCAGAAAGACTATAGTCTAGTTTTAAATTCTGAAGAATTAGTTCAGAGAAGATTTGAGGCGTTTTTTGAACGTACTGGTCGTAGGTTAACAGAACCTACTGTTAAAATCTTAATAAATATCGCTAGAGATTTAGATAAAGAACGAGGCTATGGGTCTGAAGATATTGTACTACCTATTAGTATTGATGAAATATTGACTGCTATATTTGAGTTTAATGAAAATGGTGAATCATTCCTAGAAGAGAACTCAGTTGTAGTCACTAGCTGTCATGCTTCAAAAGGTCTGGAGTTCCGTAAAATCATACTTTCAGGTGATGGATTTAAAACTAATTGTAATGATATGGAATCAGAACGACGACTCTTTTATGTTGCTATGACTCGTGCCAAAGAAGAATTAATTGTTTGTTCTACTCAGCAGAATTTATTTATACAGCAATCTGGTTTAACTTCAGAGGTTATTGATTATAGTGAAACTCAACTTCCTCAGTTAATGTGTTACTTTGATTTAGCTCCAGGTAATGTTTATTTAGGATATGAAAACACTCAAAATAGACAAAATATTATTAAAAACTTATGTGAGGGTGATGTTCTTGAGTTAAGAGCAAATAACCATAATAATGCTTGGAGAATTTTCACACCAAATAATGATGAAATTGGTTGTCTATCAAAGAGAGGAACACAACTTCTTAAGCATAAAGGTATTTTCCCTGGACAGTTCCAGTTTCAGCCTGGTGAAGTAACAGTCCGATATCTATATCACCATACTAAGAGAGATGACATAACAGGAAAAATTTCGGAGAATTGGTTTGTTGTAATTCCACAAATTCGAGTATGTAGAAATGCCAAAAATTAAATTTATGGCGATCGCTGCTACCATCCGAGCAATACTATTCCAATGAAGGGTAGAATGCGGCTATTTATGAAATATCCACTATTAGTTTTAAATTTGTATATGTCTGATGTAAATAAGCCAAGTAACCATAGCAACAATATCTTTAAAAAAATCTTGTTAATTATTGGAACTGGAGGATTATTACTTGGGATTCCGATTATGTTCATTCGAGTTCCACCAAGCTGTGGCTGTGGTGATAGCAGTAAAGCTACAGTTGGAAGATTTATTAAGGCACAACAAGCATATTTCTCGGAGAAATCAGCTTTTGCTCAATCGTATAGGTTGTTAGAGCTTGGAGATGGAGATGCACCAACAGCTACAAGCCGCTATCGCTATACCGTAGACATGAGTAAGGATAAGTCATTTATATATGCAACTCCGATAAAAGAATTCCCAACTGATGTATTTCAATTAGGACTGACCAAACAAGGCTTCAACAGCCTGATAGGTGCAGTTGCTTACGAGCAAAAAAATAAAACTACTATTTCAATAATGTGCCGCTCCGAAAAACAGACTTTAGCTTATCCTCCCCGACCTATTTTTAAACAAGGTAATTTTAGCTGCCCTATCGGTTTTGAAAGTATCAAATAAAACAGTATGCAAACATTTAATGGCGTTTTTAGAAGGATTTATCGGAGTCATAATAATGCCCCTATATTGATGATACTTACCAAAATTGAAGCTGCTATGGGCAAGCCTGTATGCCGCAGATAAGACATGGCGTTTCTTGCTCGGTTTTCGGCAGTGTCAAATTCAAACAATCTCACTAACTAATACTACAAGCTGCTAGTTTTACAGCTAAAGCATTGGGGTATCGCCACGGTTGAGAACCACCAATCCAAATACGTGAGGGTAAATGACCGATTGGTGCTTTGAGACTAAAATCAAATTCCGAGTTGGCAGAAGTATAATTGTATATATACCAACCAACTTGATGACAAAAAATACCATAATCTCCATTGACGTTTTTGTAAATAAGTGTTTGTACACTAAAACCAAAGCGTCCATGACTGGAATTCACCCATAAATGGTCAATAGTCTGCAAATCTGGACAGGGAATTTTTTCAAGATCACTACTAAATATATAACTACCTCTAGGCTTTGCTAGCGCTTGAGACATCAGTTCCCAAGTTTCTCGATCTGCTGATTGCCATTTTCCTTTTGCTAATAAACCACGCAAATGTGTGTAATCAATAGTACTTACTGTCTGATAATTAGAAATATTTAGCAATTTCTTAGGTTGTTGCTCTAGTGTATGCAACACTTCTGTTGCAGATTGGAAGCGTTGAGAAACGGCATTTTGTAAAAGTTTATCTAAGATTTCACAGAGGTGAACACTAACAGTATTGTTTGCTGGTAAATGTTTTTTCCATACCCAGCAATCGTTACTAATATCGAACAAATCAAAGGGAGAAACATTGGTGAGTAAGTAAATACATGTTACACCCAAACTGTAAAGATCGCTAGCTGGTAATGCCTTTCCTCGCATTTGTTCGGGAGCAATATATTCTGGACTACCTACTATTGTGCCTGTACGAAGTTGCCTCGTATTAGTGGCAAGTTTAGCAACTCCAAAATCTATTAAAACTAAGTCTCCTCGAACCGAACGACGCATAATATTTTCCGGTTTAATATCTCGATGGATTACTTGTCTGGAATGGACAAATTGGAGTGTGAGCAATAAACTTTTTAATATCTCCCAAATTTGCGTTTCTTGAAGAACACCTTGTTGTTGCAATTCCTGGGCGAGTGTTTGTCCATCTACTAATTCTTCGACGATATAAAACTTTTTGTTTTGTTCAAATTGCGCTAGTAATTTTGGTATTTGAGAGTGTTTTAATTCATTAAGATGAAGTGCTTCCTCGTGAAATAATTTGACTGCTTTGTGCCAAATCTCAGTGTTTTCCTCTTGAAAACATAGCTGTTTGATTGCACATTTGGGTTGTTCTGGAAGATGTTCATCAATAGCTAAAAACGTTCTCCCAAAGCCACCGCGTCCAATGACAGCGAGTGGGCGATATCGCTGTTTGAGTAACAATTCCTGACCACAACTATTACAAAAACGAGAGATTTCAGAATTTTGCGGACGTAGGCAATCAATATTAGTACAGTAGCTCATACTATAAGAGTTCTATTTGTTGCAATTAATATATATATAAAGTATTCCCATACAAACGCCCCTCTCACTAAAAAAGATGACCTACTGGCTATTTCTTGGCAACCCCAGGCATCCGCAACTTTGAGCTAATGCCTTGGCAGACTTTTCTTTGGCTTGATCGCTCAACGGTTGACCTGGGATTTTACCCTTTTTCACTTCAAGGGCATCAATACCACAAAGCTCAACTGACATTTGGCTTCCATCGGTTTGATGAACTGTAATGCTCTTCCCATCTGCCACTTGGGTAGCTATTCATTCTTCAGTAAGCACAATCGATGGCTGGTTAGTTCTTTGGAAAATCAAGATAGTGGTGATGATAACTCCAGCGATCGCAGTTAAGATTATGGGAGTTCTCTGCAATGGATTCATGTTGCTAGCTCTGTTGTTGCAATATAGGGATTGCCATTTCAAAATTAAGCTCAATTCCAACTGTTGCCGTAATAGTTGAGATAAATTGAGTAGTTTATCTTGTCCTTTGGTGTCAGAAACTTATCCGGTATGGACAAATTGCTTCCAGAACAGCTGGTCAAAAGCATTTATCAGGAACTACTGCCTAGATTACAAATTGAAAGTGTCAATCCCCGTAATCCCATTCAGGTAAGCTATCTTCCACAACCCTGGCAGATGCTTGGCAAAGGAAATTATGCCGCAGTAGTTTATCATCCCGATTACCCTGAGTGTGTAGTTAAAATTTATGCCCCAGGACGACCAGGCTTTGAAGAGGAAGTAGAAGTCTACCGTTTACTTGAAGGTTACGGAGTAAGGGACTACAGCTAGATTTTAAATACTAAGTAGACAAAGTAAAAATAAGTTTCTCGGCTCAAAAACTCCATTTGACTGTGAAAACTACGATAGCGGGTAGTCGGTGTGGGAGACGAATGTGCATCCATTCCTAAATTTCGCGCCATCAATACTGCTCGTTTCATGTGCAATGGATCGCTAACAATAAGAAACTTGTTTAATTGGTGAGCTTTCGCTACTTCCAAAGCATTTGTGAGGTTCTGGTGAGTTGTACGAGATTGAGTTTCAGTGAGAATATCAGCAGCTTTTACCTGTTGCGCGAGTGCATAATTTTTTCCAACTATAGCTTCAGGTGGTTCATTACTCTCGCCAAATCCGCCAGTAAAAATGATTGTTTTAACAGATCCATTTTTATATAAGTTGATGGCGTGGTTAATTCGCTCTCTGAAAACAGGAGATGGTTCTTCTCCCCAAACTGCCGCTCCTAAAACAATTGCTGCATCTGCCTTGATATTATTAGTACTGCTGCCATATAAATAAATACTTAAGGCAGAAGAAGCGATCGCCAGCAACAAGGCAGATATCAAAGCTAGTGTCACCAAAATTAACCATTTTTTGGAAATTTTGTAATTGAGCATGGGGCGTTGTCTTATTTTTCATTCTTAGTTTCAATATCAAGTTAAATGCGTAAGTTCTATACTGTTATATGCTTCACCATTAGAGGCAGTTGTGAATCTGGTTTCTACCGTGCAATCAAAAACTGCCCTAGACGGAAGCTAGAGCAGTTTTTGATAGAAGTAAATTATATAGGAGACTTTTATTGACCCTAGCGATTTAGAGGTTGAAGCTGTTATTGACATAGACGGTCAACGTCCGATCACTAAAAGTAATTTTCTATCTTCAGATACTCTAGAGATAGACGGTAGTCGCCCAATAGGTTCAAATAACAGCTAACACATCAACTAGGACGAGAATGATTGATTTTGAACCTTGGGACAGATTGTTGCGTAAGTATGTTGATCAGCAAGGTCGTGTAGACTATGTAGCTTGGAAAAAAGAGCAACCCCAAGCAATTGCAGATTGGTTAGCCAGCCAAAAAAATCTGGCTTTGAAATCTAATAGCAATAATCTCGAACAATTGGCATTGTGGATCAACCTTTACAATGCGTTCACCATTTCGACAATTTTGGAGAGATACCCAATAGAATCGATTCGTCCGCGAATTTTAGGGATTCCCAACTGGCTAGCTTTTTTGTGGTTCTTCCAACGTCGCGCTTATTATATGTTTGGGGAAAGTTATAGTTTAGCTAAAATTGAGAACTCTATTCTACGGGACAAATTGCAGGAGCCACGAATTCATTTTGCGATAGTCTGTGCTTCGGTTGGTTGTCCTTTACTACGTTCGGGAGCCTACTTTGGGTCGCAAGTCAGTCAGCAATTAGATGAAGATGCACGTCGTTTCATAAATAACCCTGAAAAAGTCCGTTATGATATTGAGAGGAAAACACTTTACTGTAATAAAATCTTAAAGTGGTATCGTCAAGATTTTTTAAAAGTTGCACCCTCCGTTCCCGAATACATTCGCTCCTATTTGAAAACAGACTATCCCCTTAATGCCTCAACGCGGATATCCTATCTTCACTATGACTGGAGCTTAAATCAGCGAATATCTTGATAAAACTGTTTAAGATAATTTGCATTAACGCCAATCCCCCACAAAAAGCCAATATAAAGGTAAATTGCAGTTGCTTTGAAGCTACCCCATTTGGCTACACGACGATCTGAGGAATGAACAATCCGATTTACCAGATAAATACGTCCTTTTTTAACTAATTTTAGACATAAATCTCCATCCTCCATAATTGGCAATGCCTCATCAAATCCGCCACAATCCCAAAAATCAATCCGACGACAGAACATTACTTGATCTCCAAATAACAGACGCAATCCTCGGAAAAATAGGTGAGGCTTAAATAACAGTGGTGCGTAATAGGTTTTTAAATAATTATGTAGAGAGATACCCCAACGAGTTGTTTGAGAACCTGACATCAGAGAAATGAACCCGCCACAGGCAACGGTAGGTTCTGCCAGAGTCTTGTTGATGACGGTAATTAGATCATCTGGAACCCACGTATCTGCATGAAGAAAGCAAATAATATCTCCAGTTGCTGCTGATGCTCCATAATTCATTTGAAGAGAACGCCCTGGTTGTTGAGATAAAAGGAATTGTACATTCAAAGTTTGATTAAATGACTCAAAAATTCGCTTTGCAACTGTCACCGTCTGATCTTGGCTGCCACCATCTACCACTATCACTTCGTCAGGAGGAGGATTAAGTAAAGTCAGTTGGCGCAATGTCCGCCCTAAGTTAGTTACTTCATTTAAAGTAGGAATGATAATAGAAACTTGAGACATATCGATTTAATGCTTTTATTGTTATCTCTATTTTACTTGTTGATGTCGTTCGGCTTTAGCCCAAAGAGAAATCGGACAATGTTGAGACGTTTTATAAACATTTCATACAAAGCATTTGTCACCATAACGGTTGCTGTACTAATAATTAAAAATTTTGCGGTTATTCCAAAATCCCATTGCACTACATAAAAAGATATCGCCATCAAAACTGTTTGATGCGGCAAAAAAACTGAATAAGCGACAAGGGTTGTATATTACAGAATACTATTAGTAAATGATAGATATTGCTGACTTAGCCCAAGTATGGCAGTTACCCAACACCAAGAATTGAAGCTTGCGAATTGGTTTAATGCTCCAAAGCATGGTAAGAAGCTTTCAGCAGTTTTCCCCAGATTGCATTGTAAGGATGTACAAACTGTGTAGGTTGATTGTGTCTAAAAATGAGCCTTCCTTCATTTGCCCACTGAAAAATCCCACCGCTCAAGTTATAAATGCACTTCATCCCAGTTTCATTAAGCTGCTGGGCTAATTTGGCGCTACGGTAGCCAACGGAACAGTACACGACAATTGGGTTGTTTTTTGGCACTGTAGAAAGTACTGCTAAGTCAGGTATAAGAGGATCTATCTGTGTTGCTGTTTCGATATGGCTCACCGCATATTCTGTCTGACTTCGTGCATCTAGCACTAATGGCCATGGCTTTCCAGAATCTAATAGCAATTGAGCGAATTCCTTGCTTGTAATTTCCTCAACATTAGGAAACTTCAATCTAATCAGAAGTTTAAGAAACTTAAACGTAAGTGATTGCATTTGTAAAAGTATGCTTTCGTTTTTCATGAAAACAGACAAGCAGTCAGCAGCCAAGGCAATTGACGCTTTTATTGAGGAACTGGGTGCTGTAAAGGAAGAACAACAGCCAGCAACTGTGGAATTAGATGTAGCGAATTAGGATTTTTGTGCTGGCGACTATTAACCAGTCAACTTAATCACACCTTGGCTGACTAAATGTTCAAGCTGAGAATGATGCTGTGTTTGCTCCCGTAGCAACTTGAGTTGCTCATAAGTGAGAATGTGTAATCCGGGACGGACAACATAACCTTGAATGGTAATGCTTTGTGGCTGCTTGCTATCGGTGCGGTTGTAGGAAATTGAAGGCATATTTACAATTACGTAAGTTAGAACTGATTAGTAGAAGAAAGTTTAATTCTTCATTCTCTTACAGCTTCACACAATTTCCTCTTAAAAGGTGATTATAGAATCAGTCAAAGCCAAAATATGTAGGATATTCTCAATAGAAGTGCCCTAGACGAAAGCCGGAGCAGTTTTTGAGAGAAGTAAATTGTATATAAGACAATTAATATTGTCTCCGGTTTATTCATAGTAAGTACAGTCATGTAATACTATTCATCTCATATTTATTCGCGTTTTAGCTCGTAATTAAGAACAACAATTCCACAGTTAAATGATGTAGCTTTTATTAATGTCAGATATTGTTTGCTGTCAAGTTCTTTAAAAATTGTCATTCCGTCACCAATTGCAATTGGATTAATGAATAAATGAAATTCGTCAATCAATCCTTGTTTTATTAGAGCCGATACAAAGGTCGCACCACCATAAGCGATGATGTCTTTACCGTCTTGTTTTTTTAATTTAGTGATTTCGTCAACAAGGTTGCCTTTTGCTAAAACGGTATTGTTCCATTCTGATTTATCAAGCGTTTTGCTAAAAACAACTTTGTGTGTGTCCGTAAATTTGTTACCAGATGTAAACTCCGGGTCATCAGGATTTGCAGCCACGCTACCCCAGTAAGGAATGAACCCTTCGGCAAGTTTTCGTCCAAGAATAATGCAGTCAACAGGTTCAGTTATATCTTTGACATATTGTTTTAATTCGTCGTCCCAATTCCACGCCATAAATTCCATTTCGCCATTAAGTCCGGCAATGTATCCGTCAAGGGTCATTTGTATTTGAAGTTTTAATTTTCTCATTGTCGTATTCTCCTTTGTGATGAGTTAGGTTTATTTTCAGCCCCTTCTATAGTACATGAGTACTGTATAAATATCCTATCTCTTGTGGCCGAATATGAAGATGGGTTTACCTAATCGAAAATGAAACTGTTACACCAATTAGACGGTTTTGGAGCAAAATAGCGATTATCTATCGCGCCAAATCGATACAGCAGTAGCCGTGCATTGTTAATTTTCGTATGTTGCTAGAAATTATTCCTTTTCCCCTTTGCTAATAAAAGCTAGTAATGCTAGATTTCCGTTACTGGCAATTCTTCAGGGTGATTTATGAACAAAGGTGAACTAGTGGATGCTGTAGCAGCCAAAGCCAACGTCACAAAAAAGCAAGCTGATGAAGTCATCAGTGCTTTTTTGTCAGTTGTTACTGAGGCTGTAGCCAATGGTGAAAAGGTAACGCTGATTGGGTTTGGGTCATTCGAGCGGCGCGATCGCTCCGAACGTGAGGGGCGTAATCCGAAAACCAATGAGCCAATGACCATTCCAGCGACCCAAGTGCCTGCGTTTTCTGCTGGGAAGCTGTTCAAAGAAAAAGTAGCGCCATAGATGAATTGCTTTATCACTAGCAATCCAATCTCTATAAAGCTGTAGCAATTGCTGTTCTCAAGACAGCGCGATCGCAGTGTTGATTTTGGGCATTTTAAAGTAGCGTTTACTCAATATTGCCATGTTTAAAGGATTTGGTAGCCCAAAGAAAAAATCAGTGCTTGAAGAGAATGAACTGACCACAGGGATTGTTCAGCATCCAGTTACGGGACTTTGGCAGACATGGATATCATTTACTGGTAATGATATTCAATGTATTACCGCCCATGCGAACCCTGATGAGGCTAACCGGGTAGCGAAACAGATGGCTTCGGCTTGGAGTGAAGGGAAATATAAAACTGGGGAAGAGGTGACAGCTTTTATTAAATCTCTGCCGACTGATGCTGTCATAGACCCATTACCTCAAAATATTGTGATGCAACTGAGTCAGCAAGCATTAAGCGCATGGAAGTAAGAAAGAGCGAACGCTCTAAATTGAATCATCCAAAAACCTGCATTCCAGGTCGAAAAAGCCTTGCCCTGTATAGTCTTGATAATTTGATACAGTAGGAACAAAAAATTCGTGTTTGGTAACGAGAAATTATGCCTTTTGAGGTCATCTCGCAGCAAAAAACACATATCTTGGCTCAATGCCCGCTTGATTCCATCGCACTTACATTCTTCAAATCAACATTACCTAGCCCAGAAGATAGATACATTTTTGAAAAGTTGAAGCACACTTGTAAGAGCAAGTTTAACTATTCAATAATGATCTGACGATGTGGCTAAAATTTGGTGTAAATGAAGAAGGTATCTTGATATGTATTGAAGATATCAACAGGGGAAAGACTTTACTTAAGTGTCCTTATTGTGATGGTGGTCTAACGGCTAAAAAAGGCAAGGTAAAAGAGCATCATTTTGCTCATAATGACCAAACTTGTCGCCCTATAGCTAACCGAGAATTTCCAACTCTACCACTGTATGATAATTTTAATGTTCAGTTATCCGGCAAGGATTTAGCACAGTTAAAACTCCTCTGGAAGGAGTACGGAGTTAAAAATTATCCTATCAGTTCCTACTTAGTTACTCCAGGGTTGATAAAAGCAGGAATGTTGAGAAAAAACCTATACATAACCCCAAGAGAATATGAATTTAGTGATTTGGGTAAAGTTCCTATCGGGGTGCTAGAGTTCAGGCAATTCAACGATGTGCAAGAGCCGCTATTACTTAAAAAACTGCTGAAACTGGAGCTAGCTTTTAAACACGCCGAATACAAAAACGCTCCAGATTTAGGATACCGACTTACTGATTTGAAGCTGTATCGCGCTCAACTTCAACGTATTCTCTCTTCTAGACTGTATTTTTTAGAGATTGAAACTAATATTGGAATTATCTACAAAATAGGAGTAACTACTAGACCCGTTATCAAGCGAGTGGCAGAGGTGAAAATTGATTTACTTGCTTATTATTCGAGTGCTGCTATTAAAGTATTAGGAACTTGGGAGCATAGAGGTAATGTTGAACTGTATTTTAAACACCGCTATCAAGGCTTTAATTATCCCATCGGCAGTTTAACTGAGTATTATAAGTTTAATACTGAGGATGCCAAAATCGTGCTGAGTGACCTGCAACAAATGCAACAAAAAATACTATCTCTTGATGAAATAAATATTCTTGAGGAGAATACTAGCTTGATTCAAGTTGCTGTGTAACGTTTATATCACATCAGTGCAAAATACTTACTGCCTAGTAAGCCAAAATATCTTTTGTATTGCTATCCCTCCAAATACTCTGCCACTGCTGCCAAATCTGACATTGCTCGATTTAGGCGATTAAGCAAAGCTTGGGCTACTTCAGGTTGAGCGCTGACGGTTTCTAGTTTTTCTTTTAGATGACGGTCTAGGGTTTCTATCCACAGTGACAATTCTGTATGACGAATTGCTGTCAGTAGCCCCATATTTCTCAAAACAGCCAAATGAAACCCAAGTTGATTTTGCCCACCATAGCCCAGGTATCCGTCCCAGAGTTCCAACTTTTCTGGAGTAAATTTTTCATACTGCTCAAATGTAATTCCTGCTCTTTCGAGTTCGGGCTGTGGCAGTGGAGGTTGAGAGTTAGTCATAGTAATGTTTGCAATAACTGATATAACCCTTACTTACTACTTTAAATTCAAGAGCGCATCTATATTGGGGTGCAACTCGTGCGATCGCATCCCACCTTATTTTTTAGCGATGGACTGATACCCGCTTACCTGGGTCTTGCTTTCTTACCCAAACCAAAAATTTCTGCATTTGCGGCTCATTTTTGAGCTTGTTTAGTGTGTTGAGTTCAAGGGCCAACAGTTTATTATCAAATAAAGCATGAATCTGTCGATGACAGGCAGAACAAATATTTGCTGTTGGGCCTGGGTCTTGTTTTTTGCGTTTGGTATTTTGTCGCGGAACCAAATGATGGACAGTCAAAGATGCCATCTCTCTTTGGCAGAGTTCGCATTGCTGTTGTGGATTGTTAGACACCTGATAAATGATAAACCCTATCTAATATCATAGCGATTACTAATCTAGGGCTAATCGACTCAACATAAAACTGCCCTGGAGTTAATCCAGAGCAGTTTTTGATAGAAGTAGATTATATAGGAGACTCTTATTGTTGTCCCCGGTTTATCCATAACAAGTACCTTTATATAGTACTATTCACCTTAATTTTCGTACTTTACGCAAAAAAGGAATAATATTGAAGTTGGCATTACAAAATTTAGAAGTCAGCACAAGCCACCGCATCATAGACAGCATCTGCGACTTTGAGCTTCTTCCTTGGTGTATCACAGTGGTTGCTGGTGATGGACTGCTGATGAGCGGGAATAGTAGCGACACCGGACAGCCCGTCGTAGACATCGCTCTTATGAGGTTAGTCCATCGTCTCCCAAATCGATTGATTATCCCAAGATTACCGAAAGCCCTGTTGGTGTTGGTTTGTTGCAGTGATGAGTGGCGTGTTGGTGGGAAATCTTGCGGGAAGATCCGGTTTGGGAGCTTTTGTGTTAGAAAAGCTACTGCTGAGGGAAAACTGAAAACAAGACCCTGTTTTGAAGACTTTGATTGTAATTCATCAGCCGAAGGCTACAAATTACACAACAGATTTGGCAACGCATACATGAGTTAAATTAATACTATTCTTGTACTGCACCCTATCAATGACTTCCAATGTTCAGCATATCAACATCGTGATTTTTCACAAATGGTTTAGGATTCCCATAACACTGTTAAAGCAGAAATACCAACAGATTATGTAGACTAAAAACATAACTTTACTTGACCACCGGACTACACCAATTCTTTAGGTTCAAGGGATTAGGGATGGCATAATTTTTGCCCCTCCTCTGAATAATTACGACTTTTTATCATTATTAATAGCGATGAAGGTCTTGATTAATTAGCAAACTGCTGCTGTTTTAAAGGGATGATAATGACAAATGTTGTACCCTGATATGGAGATGAAATACATTCAAGGGTTCCATAATGATTTTTAGTCACAATTTGATAACTAATTGACATACCCATTCCTGTACCTTTACCAATTGGTTTTGTAGTAAAGAAGGGGTCAAAAATACGTTGTTTTATTTTTTCCGGTATACCCAGACCATTATCGGAAATTTTAATCGCAATCTGATTGTGACTAATTATTTCTGTGCGAATCTGAATCATGCTAGGAAATTGTCGGATTTGCTGTTGATTGTGTTGCTCATCTCGTTCTTCTAAGGCATCAATAGCATTAGTTAAAATATTCATGAACACTTGATTGAGTTGACCTGCATAACACTCAATTAGAGGTAAATTTCCATATTCCTTAACAATTTCAATCCCTAGACAATTAGGTTTTGTTTTGAGCCGATTTTCTAAAATTAATAATGTACTATCAATTCCTTCGTGAATATCAACTGCTTTATATTCAGCTTCATCTAGGCGAGAAAAATTTCGTAGAGAAAGGACGATTTGCCGAATACGCTCTGCTCCTATTTTCATAGAAGATAGAAGCTTCAGTAAATCTGCTATCAAAAAATCTAGGTCGATAGCCGCAATCTGTGATTGAATAACAGGAACAGGATAAGGATAGTATTCTTGATATAAGTTAATCAAATTTAGTAGGTCTTGAATGTAATCATGAGCAGGTGCAATATTGCCATAGATGAAGTTAACTGGATTATTGATTTCGTGAGCAACACCTGCTACCAGTTGTCCCAAAGAAGACATTTTTTCACTTTGGAGCATTTGGGTTTGAGTACGTTGTAATTCAAAGAGCGCTAACTCTAGTTGTTGAGTTTGTTGTCTGAGCTGCGTTTCTGATTGTCGCAGTGCTTCTTCGGCAATTTTTCGATTGTCTGATTCAATTACCAGTCGCACGAAGTCAGTAATTGAGCCAATAAAACTTTCTTCTTCTAGTGTCCACTGACGCTGAGTTGCCAAATGTTCACAACAAACTACACCAATTACCTGCCCTTTAGACCAAATCCTGGCATCAAGCATCGAGGTAATTCCCAATGGGGTCGTATAAGTTGCAGAAAACTCCCAAGTACGAGGATCATTATGAACATCAGAAACTGCAATTACTTGTTCTTCCTTTAAAGCTTGAAAATACCTGGGGAAGTCGCAGAAAGATAATTCCAAACCATGACTGTGGAAATTATTCTCACGTTCATATAAGTCAACACATTGAATTCCTAGACCTTTTTCTGTGTATAACCAAATACTTACACGTTCGACATCAAGACCTAAACTAGCTACTTCCGTTACATATTGGATGGCAGTTTGAAAATCATCGTGTTGTAGTTTTTCACTTTGCACAAGTTGCTGTAGGGCATTGCTATGTCTGCGAAAGCGTTTCTCTGTTTCTTGGCGTTCATGAATTTCCTGTTCCAACTTATTTACTGTCTGACATAGTAAAGCCGTTTCAATTTTATTTTTGGAACCAATAAACCGAATTGAACCTACTAAAAATGAATTGCCAAATTCATCAGAAAATAAGCTTTTTTTCGTAGAAATTATCTGAGTTTCACCTTGGTAATCTGTAATTGATTGCTCATGTTCATCACTTAAGCCTGTGGTGAATATTTGTTCATCTCTCTCCCAAAAAACATCGGCTTCTGTTTTGCAGAAGAAATCATAATCGGACTTACCAATTAGTTCTGCACGTTCATATCCCATGAACTGGCACAAGGCATCATTGACAAACATCCAACTGTGTTGCCTGTCTTTGACAAATATCGGATCTGTAATGCTGTTCAAAATACTCCACAGAAAAGTCTGAGAAGATTGTTGCGGAAATACCATCTTCCTTAATCCTGCAACGTACTGACTTTCTTCTGAGCTACTCATCCCAAATCAGGGATAAGTAGCTCAGAAGACTGCCTAAGTTCTTCCTTAGTATGCCCAAAATGCCATTTAACTACACTACTAGTCTGCCCCGCCAAAATTGATTGCTGGGTTTGGACTAGGTAAGGAGAAAAGATTAAAGGGGAAGGGGATAAAATGTCAATACTACCCCCAAACTGCTTGATAAATTTTATACTTTAGTTCTACTCTTAACTTATTATTTGCTTTAATTAATACTAAGTATAAAAGACTGATTGTAGATATTTTTGGTAACAATAGTCAAATCACTTGCTATTAATCTTTTTGAAATATCTCATCAAGATGAATTCTCACGGCTACTGCCATATATTTAGTAAATAAAGTCACTTCTCACTTAGATGTGATTTTTGCGATGGCTTGTTTTTTACCGGATCTGACAAAACCGCATTGCTCCCCTACCTAGTTCCCAGTCTAAACTAGAAATAAGCGCATCTGTAACTGCAACAAATTGAATTTTTCTTTAGTCTTTTGAACAGTCGTTTGATTTTTTAAGAAGGTATCTACTATGAATCGAATTCTCAAACGCGCATTTCTACCCAGTTTCATGGCTGCCAGTTTAACTGCAATCTCCTTAGTTCCTCTTCAACCAGCAGCAGCTAACGACCGAATTTTAGGAGATGCAGCCCTTGGTGCTGGTACTTGTGTAGTAACTGGAGCTGCTAGAAGACGTGGTAATGTTTTACGCAATGCTGCTAAGTGTGGTGCGGCTGGTGCTGCCGTCAATTTGGTTGGACGTAAGAAAAAACGTAACTTGGGTAGAGATGCCGCAGTCGGTGCAGGAACTAGCGCCGGGGTTCGCGCTATTCTTGGCGGGCGCGAAGATGTGGCTGGCGATTTATTAGATGGCGCAGCAGCAGGTGCAGCTATTAATATTTTGAGGAGATAAACTCTCAATTCGTAATCTCTAATTTTGAGAGTTTACGAATTTATCTAATCTCCGCAAGAAGACTCCCGCCACACTCGCTTTCCTTGGCGGCGAGACGGCAGTTACTTCAAGTCGGCAGAGCCGCCCAACGCACTGCCTCATGAATTGCGAGTCAAAAACGAAACGCCCTCTGACCAGAATTGAGCGTAAGCGAAATCAGGGGGGAGGGTAGTTGAGTTTTTGACAACATCATATTAAAGAAAAAGTAGCGCTATAAACCATAAATAAGCCACCCTACCCAATAGGCTGGCCCCACCGTTTCCAGTTCTCCTTATTAAATGGACTGCGCCACTTCAAAATAAGGTTCAACTCCAACTCTTGCCGTGTGCGTCGATCAGGGACTTCCAGAGAATAAAATATACAGGCAATAGAAATGATAATCATTTTAAGGAGGGAGAGAGAGGTTGCCGTCGGCAACCTCTCTCTCCCCATAAATATGCAAGACCAATGTCTGCACAAAGATAGTTTTTAAATGCAGTGAGCAGAATTGATATTGATATCGATTATTTTGGCGCTTTTAACTTTTTGGAAATTACGTTACTCCACAACAGATATCAATAAACCACTTACCTAAGTTTGGTAAATTATCTTCGGTAAAATTAGTCAAACGTTCAATCTTATTTTCAACTTCTTGCATAGCTTTTTTAGTTAGACGGACTCCGCTAGAGTAAGTCTGAGTAACTAACTTAACAACTGGATTTTTCCCATTCCACGTCATAGTTTTAGCAAAATTTAATGCAGTTTCAACTTCATCTAAAATGCTGCCATTCCAATGATTTTCCAAGGCAGCCCAAGTTCTTTCAATGGGATTATATTTACTGTGATAATGAGGATAGTAAGCTAAACGTATATTTAATTGGTGTGATTGAGCAAATTCAACTATACGTTTCATGAACTGAGTGCGTCTAGAACTATTCTCTCCTCCATTATCTTGATTAATCAGCAAAGTTTTTATTTGCGAAAATCGCCAGCTTTCCGATTTCCAAAAATCTGCTAAAATATCAACGATAAAATCGCTAGTTACCTTAGATTCTGTAAAATACAAAAATAGCTCATCAAACGCTGGAAGAAAGATACCGTAGGGAGCCACAGTTGTTTTTGGGTGGAAGTCATGGTCATCAGTTGCTGTTGGCACTCGATTTCTACCACCACGGTCAAATGAGCCGATATTTACACGAGCTTTCGCGTCTAAACTGAGGCGTAAAACACTTGGGTCTTCTATTGCTTCTTGATGAACTACACCTAATTGCTCAAAAATTGCGTCAGTTTCGGGAATTTTTTTGAGGTTGAATTTTTGCAACCCGTTTCAGGCGATATCCTAAATCATTTAGCTTAACGCGAATTGTTTCTGAAGTTGGTAATTCTTCTTCAGCATAGCCAAATTTCTTAATTAATTGATGTCTTACAACAGATGCGCCCAGGCGGGTATAAAGTCTTTGACTTTTAAAAGTTGGGTCTATTTGACTTTGAGAATCGACTAGTTTTTTGATATCTTCTAAAAGAGTTGGTAGGCGTTCTTCTGCTTTTTTTCTTCCTCTATCTTGATAATTATCCACACAAGTGATGCCACTATTTAATTCTTTAATTCCTTTACCAATAGTTACACGGTTCCATCCTAACTCTCGCTCTGCTAGAGACTGTCCTCCGTGTCCTAATGCCACAACTGTTTGTGCAATGAACCTACGTTTAGCTGCTCCTTTTAATTGATGTGCGGTTTCCTTCAATAACTTTTTCAATGCATCTGTTAATTGTATTGACACCTCAAGCGTGCTGGTGTGACGGTCAAATCAGAAAATAAATTTAGCTGGTTGGGTTCCAAGGTGATTAATGGGAATGTACAAACCAGTAGATTATCGCCCACAACTAGATGTAGTCAAACCTGTTAGCTGCTTACTAGAGCGATCGCAGTTTTGATTTTGGGCATTTTAAAATAGCGTTTACTAAATACAGCTATGTTTAAAGGATTCGGTGGGTCAAAGAAAAAATCAGTGCTTGAGGACAATGAACTGACTACAGGCATTGTACAGCACCCAGTTACGAAACGTTGGCAGACTTGGATATCATTTACTGGTCATGATATACAGTGTGTCACTGCCCATAATCAGCGAGATGATGCTGGTAGAGTGGCTAAACAGATGGCTTCGGCTTGGAGCGAGGGGAAATACAAAACTGGGGAAGAGGTGACAGCTTTTATTAAATCTCTGCCGACTGATGCTGTCATAGACCCATTGCCCCAAAATATTGTGATGCAATTGAGTCAGCAGGCATTAAGCGCAAGGAAGTAGTTAGAGCGATGGCTGCGCCAATGTCTGCGATGAACGCTCTAAACAGTATCATCCATCCATCCGCACTCTGGATTTTGACAGTCCCAATGTACCCGTGCTGACCAGTCCCGGTCAAATTCAGCACTACACCGGGGGCATCTACCTGTAAACATCGGATGCCAGTCAATCAGTTCTAGCTGCTGTTCCCGTGTCCAGTGTTGCTGGGACTGTAAAATCAATTCGCCATTGTAATAAGTTAAGTTGCGCCTTCTGGTTGCCATAACTCCTCCGGTTCAATGCTAGGGTCTTCTCGAAAGTCCAAGCAGCTGTCGCCGTCTACCCCATCAAGATGGACAGCACAGACGAGGTAAGGGTTATGGCATATAGGAGACAGCGATGCCTACGGCGGGCTACGCCTACGCATATCAGAAGTTTTGCCATAGTATCAGTTTACTGCCTGTTTCAAGCGATCGCTGTTGGTTCAACTAAACTTTCTGACAATATTCTTAATTCCATTTCTCGGTTAGCTTTGATGCTAGGCGGCAGCTTGTTTTGGCGACGATTGCTAAATCTTTTTTCTCGGTGATTGCGTAATTTAAAAGCAAGTTTACGATTAATACGCTGCCCTCTACGAGTACGACGTAGTTCGGTACGCTTGGACATTTTTCCTGTCACAGACTGCCTATCTTTCATCGTCTTTTTAGACTTATAAAAACCAGGAAGACAAGCATGGAATAAAACAATTGTTGCTAATTTTGACTGAAAAGCAATACCAGTAAATGCTTTACCCCTATCTGTACCAACTACGATTTCTTGTGTCTTGGCTCCAGATGATTCACGCAATATTTGGACGTAAAAAACACCCACTTTGTTGCGCTTACCAACAGCTTTAACCCTCTTCCATGACTCTAGGCAGAGTAAAATAAAAGTAAAACGTTCAAAGGAGGGCTGGAGCTATGACGCAGCCCAGAATTCCTAATAAGACAGTCACCTTTGTAGATAATTATTGTGCTGCTTACGAAAAACTCTTTCCAGAAGTAAGAAGTTACGAAGCGTTCAAGCGATTGCACTTGGGAATGACAGCAGAAATTAAGAGGAAGACGTTACCAGCAATTGCCAGAGCAGTGGGGTTAAACAATGAGCAATCGTTGCTTCATTTTTTGACAGAATCACCTTGGGAAGTAGAGGAAGTTAGAAAGCAAAGATTAGAAATAATTCTCCAAAAAATAGGAAGGAAAGAAATCATCTTAATCATTGATGAAACAGGAGATAAGAAAAAGGGAAAAACACTATTATTATGTGGAGAGGCAGTATATAGGTAACTTAGGAAAGACAGAGAATGGAATAGTATCTGTAAATGCTTATGGAATATGGCAAGGAGTAACGTTTCCATTACTGTTTAGAATCTACAAACCTAAGAAACGGCTCAAAGGAGATGATATCTATAAGACAAAGACTCAATTAGCAGCAGAAATAATTACGGAACTCCAAGAGATAGGGTTTAAGTTTGAGTTAGTTTTAGCAGATAGTCTTTACGGGGAAAGTGACACTTTTCTGAGTGTATTGAATCAATATAAAATGCCATTTATTGTGGCAATTTCGTTGTAATCATGGTGTCTGGATGCCATCTGGGCAAGGAATTAGGTACAATAGATGGAAAAATTTTGAGCGAATCTTCTCTAATGGTAAAACTGAAGAACGCTACATGAGAGAAATTATCTTTGGGAAGCGGAGAACTTGGAGGTATTGGCAAATTACAACAGATATAACTAAGCTACCTGATAATTCTACTTGGTATATAATGACCAATTTATCAGATACACCTCCGGCGGTAATTGGCAATAATTATGGCTTGAGAACTTGGATAGAGTATGGTTTTAAACAATGTAAAAATCAGTTAGGGTGGGCAGATTTTCGCTTGACTGAGTACCATCAAATTGAACGCTGGTGGGAAATTGTCGAGAGTGTCTTTTTGATGGTTAGTTTGCAGTTTTCTGTCAGGAATCAATCAGAAAATGCAGGCGATGATTCTTCAGATAAGAACCTGTTATTCAAGTTGCGTCAACATCCTTGGTGGAATAACATTTCTAGTTGGAATCACCGACTGAATAATTTACGCTTAATCCTCCAACCATACATTTATTACTGTTTACTTAAACCTTGGATACAACTGTTTAACAATCGGTATTTACAAATTGGTTTTCAATGGCTAATTCAAATTATGAATGAGTTTATTGGTTTCATTTTTTCTTATTCACAATCGGAGGATTTATCTTTTTACTCTGCCTAGAGTGATGGAAAAGGGTTAAGTAAGTCGGTGTGAATATTTATCATCAGGTTCAGGCAGGAGGCAGGAGGCAGAAGGCAGGAGGAAAGAGGGTTTTAGTCCACTTTACTTTTATTAACATAGTTGGGTTTTTCCCACCTGTTCTACTTACCTAATTTTATCCACTTCCTAGCCCGTGCTGATGTGGTTGGCATAAGTGCAATTCCTTTTGGGGATATTACTGGAATTCGTGTCACAAGATTTATTTGATTCATGGGGATAACCCAAATTATTACTAACTTGTATTTAGGGTAAAACCCTGTCCCTTAGGGCATTTTAGTAGGCGTATCTTTTATTCACGACTAAACCATAAAGAGGTACAAACTAGGGAAACATTTGTACGTTTAGCCCTACTAAAACTCGATGCCCTAACCAACTCTTAGTTACGTACCGTAAGCCTAGCAAGCTAGGTTTTCCGCAAGCCTACACTGCCCTACGGGACAGTGTAGGTAGTTGACCTGTATGGTTGTTTCGAGCATCACAAAGAAAAAGCGAATTGTTGGGTCACTAATCAACTACAGGTAATCCTGCCAGGGCAATTGCCACTTCTTCTGCACTATATTCAGTATCAACAAGCCGTCCAGCTTGATAATCGATATAAGCTTGCATATCAAAATGTCCATGACCGCACAGATTAAACAGGATAGTTTTGCTTCTTCCTTCTTGTTTGCAGAGCAGAGCTTCGTCAATTGTTGCTTTGACAGCATGATTAGCTTCTGGTGCTGGCAAGATTCCTTCAGAAGTCGCAAAAGTTAATCCAGCAGCAAAGCAAGCGAGTTGGTATTCAGCACGTGATTCAACTAATCCCAAATTCACAATATGGCTAACAAGGGGAGCCATACCGTGATAGCGTAAGCCTCCAGCATGAATTCCTTCGGGAACAAAACTACTACCTAAAGTATGCATTTTAGTAAGTGGGGTTAAGTGGGCAGTATCACCAAAATCGTAAGCATATTTTCCACGAGTCAATGATGGACAAGCAGCAGGCTCAACAGCTATTACTTGTATATCTCGTTCTCCTCGCAGTTTAGCACCGAGAAATGGGAAGGCAATTCCGGCAAAGTTGCTACCGCCACCAGTGCAGCCAATAACAATATCAGGATAATCTCCTGCCATTTCTAATTGAGTCAATGCTTCTTGACCAATCACGGTTTGATGTAGCAGTACATGATTGAGAACACTACCTAAAGCATACTTAGTTTGTTCATCAGCAGCAGCTACTTCTACAGCTTCACTAATAGCAATCCCTAAACTGCCATTACTATTGGGATTTTGTGCAAGAATTTTACGTCCGGCTTGGGTTTGAGTGCTTGGGCTAGCAACGACCCTCGCGCCGTAGGTTTCCATTAAAGCTCGGCGGTAAGGCTTTTGCTGGTAGCTAACCTTTACCATATAAACTAAGACTTCTAAACCGAATAGCGCACCAGCAAAAGCTAGAGATGATCCCCACTGTCCGGCTCCCGTTTCAGTAGTTAGCTTTTTGACTCCAGCTTGTTTATTGTAGTATGCTTGGGCGACCGCAGTATTGGGTTTGTGGCTTCCAGAGGGGCTAACACCCTCATATTTGTAGTAAATTTTGGCAGGTGTATCTAAAGCTTGTTCTAAACGACGGGCACGATAAAGAGGAGTTGGTCGCCACTGGCAATAAATAGAGCGGACAGCATCTGGTATTTCAATCCATCTTTGTTGGCTAACTTCTTGCTCAATCAGTGCCAATGGAAACAAAGGTAATAATTCATCTGGTGTAATTGGCTTACCAGTACCAGGATTTAAAACTGGTGGTAAGGCTTGTGGCAAGTCAGCTTGGATGTTGTACCAAGCTTTTGGCATTTGGTTTTCAGTCAGAATGTATTTAATCGTGTCCATATAATTAGGTGATGCACAACATTGACATACTCCCACGACTCCACTTCGTTAAAGTCGTGGGATTCTAGGCTCAAACAGCGATTGCATTCTCCGACCGTCTTACGTCGCCTAACCTAACCATTGATGCCCCAACGGTTTGAATATTTTTAGATGCGTTGTCATCACGCCCATTCACAGACTGACATGATGGACAACGCCATTCTCTGACCGATAAATCCAATTTTTCTAAGATGTGGCCACAACAGGAGCAAGTTTTACTAGAAGGATACCACTGGTCAATATAGACAACGGCTTTACCCTTCTTATGCGCTACCCACTCTAAGATATCCAAGAAGTCTCTAAGTGCTAAGTCACTAACCAATATCCCCCATAGACGCTTCATCCCTTTGAGGTTTAGCGTCTCAAAACACAGCACATCAAATTTATCGGTCAAGTCATGCGCTAACTTCCAAAACCAATCAGTTCTGCGGTTAACTATATTTTCATGGGTGCGTACTAGATTCTTTCTCGCTCGTTCCCGATTGGATGAAGTTTTCACCTTCCTGGAGTGATGACGGTTTGCTTTCTTTATTGCATTGAGTGATTGCTTAAAGAATTGGGGAGACTTGATTTTAGTACCATCTGAGCAGGTGAGGAATGTTTTTAGCCCAAAATCAAACCCCGCTATTTTACCAGTCGTGAGTTTGATTTCTGGTTCATCACTACTATCAACGACAACAACCATGAATAGCTCACCTAATGGGGTGCGCTTAATGATCAATGTTTTGACCTTCCCCTCAATCTCTCTAGAATTCCAATATTGATAAACACGACTCCCTATTTTGACCCGATTACCAGTTAAGAATTTATAACCTGCTTGCTTGAGAGTGAATGATTTATACTTTTTAACTTTCTTGAAGTTTGGTGGTCTAACTCCTTTTTTATTGTGTTTAAAAAACAACTGATAGGCTTTCTCAATGCGCTGACAGATATCCTGTACTGCTTGAGAACCAACCGACTGCCAAAACTCTTTACGCTTACGTAACTTGGCGATATGAGCTTGAAGTTTGGCACAGTTCAAATGTTTGCCCCAGCGACGGTAATACCGCTTGTGCAAGGCAATGCAATGATTATAAATAACCCCGGCAGCGTTAATTGACCGCTTGAGGTATTTATTGCGCTTGTGACTGTATAGCTTAAACTTCAAGGTTTTCATGTGTCTATTATACTATTTTCATAGACACAAATCAATAGTCCATGAGCCAAGAATATAGACACGGAATAACATACGTTGCCCTGGTTAATTATCATTTTGTTTGGATACTTTGAAGACGGCGCAAAGTCTTACACGGGGCAATAGCCCAACGGTTGAAAGAGTCGATTTACCAAACTGCTCAACAAATTGAATGCAAAGTATTAGCAATATAAATTGTGCCAGATCATGTACATTTGTTTTTAAATTGCCCTCCTACAATTTCACCTGCTGACATTATGTTTAAAATCAAGGGGCGGTCGGCTAGGGAATTAAGAAAAGAATTCCCCGATCCACTAATAAAAATGCCGTCTATGTGGACTCGCTCATATTTTTGCAGCACGGCAGGCAACGTGAGCAGTGCAACCATAGAGAGGTACATTGCTAATCAAAAGACTAGGTAACGGCATCTAAAGATGCCGAGTCGCGTTTCATCCCACACCTAGAAGGAGTGGGCTTTCACGCTCTCGCTATTTTCTGTAAAATTGTACATTTACGATTCTTCAAGAAAAAAGTTAACTTTTATTGTTATCAAGCTTCATCCCAGCAATAGTAAAATTATTTGGTTGCATATTGGAGTGATAACCCGCATTTCTCACAAGCTTGATAAGGTGCAGGGGAGAGTTTTTGTACAAGTCCTTTCCCCTCTGCACAAGCGCAGGGTTTGAGAGATGTGGTGACAAATCCGGGGATAGAGCTGCGTCTACCCGTAAAAACAATCAAATTCGTGGACGAATATTGCTACTAATATAAATTGAATACTTTCTCATTAAACTCAAAAATGAACACAAAAACTAAGCCGGATTGGGCGGGGTCAGGATTGCTTTCAAAATTTGTTAACTTACTGATCCAAACTAGACCTATTTATAAGTTAATGAAGCACCAAGCAAGGCAAGTATTAATTAAAACTGCTGAGAAGAAAGGTATTCCCTGGAGAAAAAATTACGAAGAACTAGAAGCATCGGGGATAAAACAGCAACTATCAACAATAATCAATTCTGGTATTGTTTACCCCGATTACTATCAAGTACCATTTCATGCTTACGAACAAGGTAATCTTTGCTGGCAAGCAGCTTTTGAAGCTCCTAGTGCTACGTATTCAATGGCATTACGGGTGTGGCCTAAAGAAAATCTAACTTGGTCATCTGCTCATGAAAGACTCAGAGAAAGTTTTCACAATGTTTTGGGAACTTATGTACCTCAACCAGTGCGGGATATACTAGATATAGGGTGTTCAGTGGGCATTTCTACTCTAACGCTACATCGTTACTATCAAAAAAAACAAGAGCAGTCTGTCTGTACTGTTGGTCTTGATTTATCTCCTTATATGCTCACTGTTGCCAAAAGTTTAGATAAAAATGGTGAGATATATAAGTGGATACACGCTACAGCAGAAAATACAGGATTACTTGCTAATTCTTTTGACTTGGTAACTCTTCAGTTTGTCACCCATGAACTTCCGCATAATGCAAGCAAGGAAATTTTCACAGAAGCATTACGGCTGCTGCGGCCAGGTGGTTGTATTGCATTAGTAGATAACAATCCGAAATCTCCTGTAATTCAAAACCTTTCACCTATCCTCTTTACTTTAATGAAAAGTACAGAACCTTGGAGTGACGATTACTATAGTTTTGATATTGAAACTGCGTTAGAACAAGTGGGCTTTGAGAAAGCAATTACAATTGCTAGCGATCCTCGTCATCGTACTATTATCAGCCGAAAACCAAAATAGTTCTTCAAGAGGTTAGTTATGACAAAAGAATATATGGAGTCTTTAGAGGCAATTGTTGATCAATTAACATTAGCCGCAGTTCTAGAAATGTTAGAACGGATCAGTCATAAAAAAGCAGAAAATCTCAGAACTCATTGGAAAGATGAGACTTCTGCAAAGCTTTGGGATAAAGCTGCTAGACAGATAGAACAGATAAATATTGATATTTAATTAAAATTTTGGTTGTATTGCAAAGCTGTAACGTTGCCTTACAGCCGTTCTCAAGACGGCGCTGTTCGCATTCGGGTATCCTGCGGCAGACGTTAGCGCAGCCATCACTGTATTAAATAGAAGCTGTGATTTATGGCAGGTTCAACCGCTTGCGGGCACCAAATCGAAACAGGTTATCAGGCAATATTGCTTTCAAGCGAGGCAACCATTGTGCCTCATTACCAACACGATACCGTAATCGTGGGGAACGGCTACGAGCAGCAAAGACAATTGTCTGTGCAACTTTTGTTGGATCATCGCCCTGTGCAATTGCTTGAGTAACAGTTGAGCGAATCACATCACGTACATTGTCGTAATCAGCATAATTGAAGGTGGGTGGTAACATGGCATGGTTAAAGTTAGTCTTAAAGTAACCAGGCTCAATTAAAGACACTTTAATATTGAACGGGTCTAGCTCCACGCTCAGTGCTTCGCTATAACCTTCGAGGGCAAATTTACTTGCACTGTAAAAACCTTGACCGGGTGCGCCAATCAATCCTGCGACTGAACTGATATTGATAATATGTCCACTCCTCTGCTGTCTCATAATTGGTAAAACGGCGTTAGTGAGGCGGACAACCCCCCAAAAGTTGGTTTCAAAGATTTCTTTGGCTTGTTGTAAAGAAGTTTCTTCCAGCATACTGGCATGAATTTGTCCAGCATTATTAATCAGTAAATCAATGCGATTAGTCCGTGTGAGCAACTGTTTAATACATAATTGTACTGAGTCATCAGAGGTAACATCGAGCTTCAACATTTCTACATCACCTGATGCTGGATATGACTTGCGACTGGTACCGAAGACCCAATAACCTACAGCAGCAAGCTTTTTAGCAGTTAATTGCCCAAATCCAGATGATGCTCCTGTAACTAGCACGACCTTTTTATCAGTCATCTGTTTTCCTTTTTAGAATATAAATACGATTTCATATAACTTTTTATAGCTAAAGAAAGATTTGATTTTTGTATCAATTTATCTGTTCTACACTAGCTTAAGTGCATAACAGCTAAATTATACCTAGCGGAACTTTTAAAATATCCTCTTAAGCTCAATTAAAATTTCCCACTATTCAGAAAGTGTAAAATATGTTGAGATGTGATTTGTGGCTGTTCAATTTGAGGGGTATGTCCGCAATTTTTCAGCAATATTAGTTGAGAGTTGACAAGAGATTGCTGAAATTTTTCTGCATCTTCAGATGGCAGCATATCATCAGTTTCTCCCCATAAAATGAGTGTTGGTTTGTCAACTTGGGCAATTCTATTTGCTAATTCACTATAACCACCAGATTTTACATAAGAAATCATGGTATCATTCCAACCAGGCATTTCTTGGTGTAACATGGCGCATTGAATAGCCAAAAGTATTTTTGTATCTAGATTAGGTAAGATACTACATATATTTAATGCCAAGATGTTGCGTTGACGTAGATATTCCACAGCCAAGAAATCAAAAGGAGGAAACAAGTATTTGGTAAAGACGGGAGAACTAGTGTAACCTAAACTATTAATCAATATTAGTGATTTTACAACTTGAGGGTAAGTAAGAGTAAAATCAATTGCAGTTGCACCTCCCATCGATGCGCCCACTAGTGTTATTGGTCTGTTGATTAAAGTTTTCCAAAAATCGTAAAGGTGAATTCTGATTGTAGTTGGACTGTAATTTATTTCTTTTTGCCTTTGTGTAAAGCCAAAACCTAACAAATCTACTGCCCATGTTTCATTTTGAGTAGCAAGTAATGGCAACAGAAGACGGAACTCTAGGATGGAACTGTCGAAACCGTGTAGCAGCAGAATTGGTGTTCCCCCACTACCTTTTTTAATATAGGTTGTGAGGATTTGGTTTTGGCTCAGGGAGGTTGCAAGAGCAATTCTCTCAATACTTTGGGCAAAAGCGATCGCTTTTGGGTCTGTTAATTGATTAACTTGTGATGGAAGAAAATTAGTCAACATTACTTTTCACTCCAAACTAATTTTCCACAACCCATCTAGTGCATTGGATTGTTGCAATTGACTATCATTACTACCAAGCCAATTATTGTCATACACCAAGCCAAGACTGAACGTGCTACTTACAGGATATTGCCCTATTTTTCCAAAACCTTCAATATTGTTTGAGTCAGTAATTACCTGTTGGTTCAACTGTATGGTCGTTTGGTTGCCGTCATCAAAGTAAATTGTGGCCCGCTTGTTGTGAAAGCTGACCTGAACTTTGTAAAGACCACCAGTTGCATAATAGTAAGCTCTAGCAGGCAGCTTTTGACCATCAATATTTTGCCCTTTGAACTCAACTGCCATTGCAGGCGTGCCTAGCAGCAACAAGACTGGTAGGACTAACCTTAAAACTTTCATTGGTACTAACAATCACTTTCAATGAAACTATTTTCTACTTTAAAACATAAAAATAATTTGTGAGTTAACTAGCGATTGCTTGGCTTGGATTGGGAATCCTAAAGAAAGTAAGAGTGACTTTTAATACAAATGGTTTTTCAACTTCGCTTGATTGGTGTTGGGGCTTTGCTTTTAGCTCAAATGTCTTTACCCGTATTTGCCAACAATCTTACCGCTACAGTTGTAAGCGTAGGTGACGGTGACACCATACGGGTGAGAGCGGGTAACAAAACTGTGACTATTCGCCTCGCTTGCATTGACGCACCAGAGATGAAACAGAATCCTTGGGGTCAACAATCATCAACAAGACTCAAACAATTGCTCCCAGTAGGACAAGCAATCACCATACGCGCTGTAGAAACTGACAAATACAAGCGCTTAGTTGCAGAGGTGTTTGTTGGTAATCGCAGTATCAATGTGAATATGGTGCAAGAGGGACAGGCTGTAGTTTATCGCCAGTATCTCAAAGGGTGTCCAGAGTCTAAAGATAGCTTGTTGCAGGGTGAAAACATCGCTAAACAACAGCGTTTAGCTTTTTGGAGTCAGGCTAATCCTGTGATGCCTTGGGACTTCCGCCACAGAGCTACCCAAAAGACAACTTCACAGGCGATTCAACCGCAGCAACAGAATAACTGCGATCCCTCTTACCCAGATTTTTGCATTCCAAAGAATTCACCAGATTTAAATTGCCGAGATATTAGCCAACGAAGGTTTAGGGTACTGCCCCCAGATCCTCATGGTTTTGACCGAGATGGTGATGGCATTGGATGTGAACAGTAGAAGAGGAAAAGTTATATGAGATTAATTAAAAAACTTTTAGCATTGTTTTTTCTGGGATTTGGGATTCCATTTTCTATTTTGATGATTCTGGAAATGATTAATCCTAAAACTACCCCTAAAGATAAAGAAGGTTTTGTAGCTGCTTTAATTATTTTTACTATTCCGTCAACAGCTATGGGTGGGTGGTTGAGTTGGTCTTTAATAAAGCATCATAAAAGAGAACAAGAATTACTGCTTGAATCAGAACAAAAGCGAATTGAGTTAGTGTTTTTAGAATTACTTGAAAACAACTCTGGGAAAATAACAGTATTGCTACTGGCGAAAAACGCCCAGATATCAACTCAATTTGCTAAACAGTATTTAGATGAGAAAGCTAAGGAGCTTAGTGCTGATTTTGAAGTAAATGAGGATGGAAATGTTTCATATCGGTTCTTGTTGTGAGACTGCTACAATTACAGTAGTTTAGGTCAAGTGATTGTGTTAAATTTCAGTACCAAAGGTAATCGCGTATAGATAAAACCAATACTATATATAACTGCTTTACGGCTGTGTAACTGAAAAAGCAATTATATAATTTACAGATACACCAGAGTATCATAATCAGCTATTAGAGGCAACTTGTTTTATTTACTGCTATGTGGGTAAACGCAACTATTTATCAGCGATTTCACTAATAATAGTTTGCAAGATAGGTTTTATATTTTGTGGTGGCCAAGCATGAATACCAACTGAATTGAAATACTGGATTCTCGCCCGATATAGTTCTTCATATTCATATTCTTCCTCAAAATATTGATGATCGTAATAACCATAAAGGATAAAATTAGAATCAATCCTTTTGAGAAAAGGTTCAACGCTAATATTTAATTTTATCGAGTGAAAATATTCAGTAAGATATCTGTAGATATAGCTCCAAAAATTATTAATTTCTTGTCGAGAGAATTCTTGCTCAAAGGGTTCATTTTGAATTCTGTTTTTATCAACATCTGCTTCATTCTCAAACACTTTAGATGTTTGGTAGCAAATCCAACCACGAGAGTCAAAAATACGTATGAAGTAGAAAAAAGTATTTATCTCCTTTTTGATTACTAGTAATATGGGAAAGTAAAATGAGCCTCTGTCCTGATCAAATAAATCGCTACTATCTCCAAACAGGGACGTTAAAGTGATAAACAATTCTGCTAGGTTAAGTTTATCTTCACTTAATAATTCGGAAAAATAGAGTTCCCTGAAGAAATTGGAGTCATCTTTTATGTCAAGGCTATTTTGCCTAAGTTTTCTATATTCAGAATCATCTAATCTCCAAAGTTCATACTGAATATTTTGTAATTGAAGCTCAATCTTATTGCGCTCTTTAACTTGTCTGACTACCTGTTTCATCTAAAATCTCCAGGAGACCCCCACTATATCGGTACTCCGATTAGTGGTGGGAGGAATGGAGGGGGAATTACAAAACATTCCTTGAATGCCTTTGAGCGAACGCGAAAACAATGAGAGGAACAGTTGAGTAATTCCCAATTTCTTGGGTTTAATATGCATACGAGTAACCATCCTTTGCGTGAATGCGTTTACAAAACTTGTGCGATATTCCTTGAACTAATCCGTTTTTAGTAGAAATATTGAAACTACCTGATGAACGAATAGCCACTTTCCCAAGATAATTACCAATCTTTTTACCAGTGGTAACGACTGCTCTAACAATGTCGCCAGTTTGAAAGCCAAAATGTATTTTCTCTCTAGGTACGTGTCGATTTGGAAAACCGAACTTATCGGTTCTACATGACTGTCTAGAACCATGCCCATTAGCTGTAATTAACAATGGTTTAACGCCTTGAGTGTTAAGGGTTGGTGTTGACTTGCCAACACAAGCTGCATCTAGCCAGTGAGTCTTTTCTAGTTTTTGTTGACTGCGATTAAACTTTGTTAACCCGCCGGAACCTGTTTCTACTGGCAATCCAGATGTCTTAAGGACTTCTAGCAATGCAAAACGAGTTGTGTTTACTGCGGCTGCATCTGCCAGAGGTTTTTTAGCTTGTTTAAGTATTTTTTCTAACTTTGACGGGTCTTTTTTAATAAACTCTTTAATGTCTTTAGTCCCTTTTTTGGTGTTACATTTTTCGCAACTTAAGGTGAGATTTGTGATTGAGTTAGATCCTCCTTTTGCTCTTGGGTGAATATGTTCTATTTGTAAAGGAACATCTTTGATTCCACAGTAAGAACACTGTCTATTCCACTTTTCAAGGAGATATTGCCGTGTTTCATAACCAGCAAGAGTGCCTTGTTGATATTCTTTTCCTTGTATATCAGGCTTGCGTACTAACTGCATATCGAAGCATACTAGCTCTTGACTAATAGCCGTAATTGGTGCAAATCGGCATAGCTTCTCAACCCAAGTTTTGATATTTTCAATGCGGCTTTGTAAGCTCGGTGGTAGCCATCCCGATGGACGGGTTCTATTCAAAAACCAAGGCTTACGGTATCTAGTTTTGCGGCTTCTCCTGCTACGTCTTAGTTGTCTTCTAGAAATTAAAGCATCTCTGATTGCAAAGCCTCTATGCTTTAATTCAGCCGCAAATACAACCTCTCCAGTTGTATCGTTGACTAATGCAATTCCTGTTGTTTTTGCGCCAGGATCAATCTTTAATCTGAGTGGTGAAACAGGAGATTTAGGACGTGGCTCTTTCAAGATTAAAGTGAATGGAAATTGTCTATAAATTGCTGCTTTTTTGTTTCTCAATAATTGCCTTGCCTGTGCTGGATGAATTAAATCTAATGGACGTTTGTTTTGGTCAATGACAAGTATCTTGGACACGAAGTCCCTCCTTTCGGGTAAAGTTAGCCTGGACAATGATTTAAAGGCTTTTTACGCCAACGACACTAGCTTCAACCCAATATGCTTGTTTAATCGTTGACCTCAGAGCTACAAACTGGCTGCGTATTTGTAGGTAAGATGACCTAAAAATCGTAGTACTCAAGGTACTTAGTCGGGTAAACTCTGGGCTTTTAAAGCCCCCACCATATTGCTCTTAGCAATTGGTGGTGGGTAGTTTACGTATCTAGCTCCAATTAATTAAAGATGGGGCGATAGGACTAATGTACTATTATAGTATTTCAGCTTTTGCACCATGAGCGATAACAACCCACAAACTGAATTTGATAGCCCTTGGAAACAGATACTACAACTGTACTTTGAAGAATTCATGCAATTCTTCTTCCCTCAAGCCCATGCAGAAATTGATTGGACACAACAGCCGGAATTTTTAGACCAGGAATTACAGCAGGTAGTGCGTGATGCCGAGTTAGGAAAACGCCTTGCGGATAAATTGGTAAAAATTTATCGTCTTGGAGGAGATGAAGCATGGGTACTTGTACACCTGGAAATCCAATCTCAGTCAGAGTTCGACTTTAGCGAGAGGATGTTCACTTACAATTACCGCATCTACGATAGATACAAGCGTCCGGTTGCATCATTAGCAATCCTTGGTGATGAGCGTACTAACTGGCGACCGAATCAATTTGGTTATGAATTATTTGGCTGTATGGTAAATTTCCAATTTCCTGTGATCAAGTTGATAGACTATCAACAAAGGCAATCTGAACTGGAAGCCAGCCGTAACCCCTTGGCAACTGTGGTTATGGCACACCTAGCAGCAGTGCAAACGCGCAACGACAGGTTACAGCGTAAGCAGCAGAAACTTAGTTTAGTGAGGAAGTTGTACCAGCAAGGGTTTGAGCGAGAAGATGTTCTAAATTTGTTAGCTTTTGTAGACTGGGTATTGACACTGCCCCAAGATTTAGAGCGAGAATTTCAACTAGAAGTAGAACAATTAGAGGCGGAACAACGTATGCAGTATGTGACTTCTTTTGAACGCAGTGGTATTCGGTTAGGATTATTGGAAGGAATTGAGTTAGGTTTAGAACTCAAGTTTGGTGCTGAGTCCTTAAGCCTAATGTCGGAAATTTCCTTGTTGTCAGATATTGAACAATTACGGGCAATTAAAGAAAGAATCAAAACAGCCGCGACAATTGCCGAATTGCGTCAGATTTACCAGTCACCAGCAAATGAAACACCGCTGTAGTTCAGCAACAGCTACAGAAAATTCATCTGTATCTCTCAGTAATTATTTGTTCTGGTGCTAAAGCGCCAAGTCAAGATTATTGCAGCGAGGGCTAAACCAATAGCCAATCCCCACCAAAGACCAATAGCTCCATAGCCCGACGTGATTCCAAAAGTATAACCAGTGAATAAGCCAACACACCAATAAGCAAAAATTCCGATCAACATAGGGATTCGAGTGTCTTTGAGTCCGCGTAATGCTCCCGCCGCAGTCACTTGCACACCGTCAACTATTTGAAAAATCGCCGCGACTCCCAGCAATTTCGCTGCCAGGGCAACCACTTGTGCATTGTTCTGGTCGTTAATGTCAATGTAAAGAGAAATAATCGACTTTGGCGCTAACCAAAATGCAATGGCTGCTACAGCCATAGATAAACCTGCAATGACAATGCCGACATATCCAGCCAGACGAGTGCCAGCTAGGTCATTTTGTCCGGCTAACTGCCCAACACGAATTGTTGTCGCAATAGAAACGCCCAGTGCAATCTGGAACGACATAGAAATAGTTTGTAAAGCAATTTGATGAGCAGCAAGGGCATTTGTTCCTAATTGCCCGATCAAGAAAGTGACGACAGTGAACAGTCCTACTTCTACTGCAATCAGTCCGCCGATGGGCAGCCCAACCTGAAAAATCTCGCCAATGATATGGCGATGTTCTAAGGTAAAAGCTTTGTAGAGTGAGGGTTGAAAAATACCATACACTGCAAATTGAGGTTTATTGCATATATAAACTGTCAAAGCAATAAACATACTCCAAAGTGAGAATGTGCTTGCCCAACCGATACCAGCTAAACCCATTGCTGGAAAACCCAGCTTGCCAAACATCAGCACATAGTTAGCAGCGATGTTGAGCAAAGTACCCAAAACTACAGTCACCATCACTAATCGCGGTTGCAACAGAGCAGAAAGAAAACTTTTAAGTACCGCAAAGCCTAAAGCCGGAATGAAACCCAGTGCGATCGCTCTTAAATAAGTTTGTGCTAATGCTGCTGTGTTAGCATCCTGCCCTAGCAGCAGGAGTAAACTACCTCCATTGCAAAATAGTAAAGCAATTGGTATAGCTAGTATCAGAGATATTCCTAGTCCCAGCCGTGCAATTATCCCGACTTTCTTTTGATTTCCAGATCCGTATGCTTGGGCAGCTAAGGGGCTAACAGCAGAAACAATACCAGTAAACAGTAGCAGACAAAAGCCAAAGATACTAGCTCCTAAACCTCCAGATGCAATGGTCTGGCTTCCTAGCCAACCCATCATTACCGTATCCACAAAACCAGTCGCTCCCTGAGCCACTTGTGCCAAGGAGAGAGGTATGGCCAACAAGAGGCATTTCTTTATTTCAGAAAACATCATAACCCAATGGGAAAAACATAGGGTTTTGAAAAATGTAAACCTGATGAGTGGAAATGTTGCTTTTTTGAACTAAAGCCTTTGCTGTAACTGCCATGTGCGTAAAGAGTGAAATACGGATTATATAGCAAGCAATCGCCTTGGCTCAATTCATGCTACTAATAGTTGCAATAATTACTTGTAAAGGAAAAGCGAACTGCCTGCACCTGAACGCAAAAAGGGATCGCAAACTAATTCAACGAACATTGACGAACCAAAACTGAAGTGCCGCTATTTAAAGTAGCCAGAGCTAAAACCGGAATAGCCGGAAGTAAACTTCTGACGCTGGAGCCACCAGGGAGATCCCGATGACCAAACCCAGTCTGAAAACTGGTTGCAAAAAACTTCAATCGTTCCAGAATCAAAGCGTAGTTTACCGCCGCAGGCATCGCACAAAGGCATTGCCCCAATCAGCAATCGTGTACAAGCGTATGCGATTGCTCTGGCATTGCTCAAGAGCATAAGCGTTCGCCAGTAGGGGTGCTTTTGTTTTAATAGCTGTGTTTCTCCAGTATGTGTGGGTTTTAATAATTAATCGCATTGCTAACAAGCAAGCGATCGCTTTTGCTTTTATCTGGTGTACTACTTAATGTAGACAAAAGATTCGCTTTGTCAACACGGCGTTGATAAAATAAATGAGTAATTGAATGGCTAAAGAGGTGGTGCTAGTGGACATATCTTACATATCTCGTTTTGCGTGGAACGAACAAATGGCAAAGCGCCTAAGAGAGATGCGTGGGAAAATGAGCCGTGATGCATTGGCAGTAAAAGCAGGTTTTAGTAGGTCTTTTATCCACAATCTTGAATGGGGCAATGCAGCAAATAGACCAGAGTCAATTGATAAGAAAGATGCACTTGCCATCTGTCAGGCACTTGAAATACCTATTTGGCAATTATATCCAGCACTTGCATTAGACGTAGATAATCTTCAAAAAATTTGCTCTAGTCTCTTGACTAACGTCAACACCATGTAGTAAATTAATAATCATAGAGGAACAAAGCGCCAGCCTCCCAGTTAAATATAGAGGCGCTCACCATTGAACCTTGAAAATAGTAAATTTATTAATCCACCTGGGAGAGTAGCTGAGGCACTGGTGCAGCCAGAGAAAGCGAGGGGAACAGGAAGGGAAATCGATTTGCGCTGAATAAAAAGTTGCCACAGTAGTACGAAAGTCGCTTTGAAGCTCGTTGCCGACTACCGCCCGATCAAGAGATATGCTGCTGTAGCAAGCTCCAGTCACTGGCTAGGAGCAATAAATATAGAGGCTTCGCCAATTCTATAATGAGGTGTTGTGGCAAGCCACAACGTCAATCAGTACACAAATCAAAAGGCGATCGCTGTGTCTGCAAAACTGTGCGATCGCCTTTATCACCCAATCGAAGGTTTTAAAATTATGCCACAAACAACAGCAACTGTAACCTCTTGCGTTAAACCAGTTGAAGAACTGAGATCAGTAGAGATTTCGTTTGAAGATCACGAATTCTATGCAGGTCAAAAACTCGTAGCTAGCATGACCCATGACGATGACCTAACGCAACCTTGGATAGTGATGGTCAATGGTGAGGAGATCCATCGCGCGAACACTTTTAAAAGATGCCACCGCTACATCACATGGCATTACCAGCGCGGAACACTGCCAGTACACGAAGAAACCCCAGTCCCTACAACGGGGAACGAAATCATGGTACAGATTGCTGATGAATGCGAAAAGTACGGGTTTGAAATCCTAGACGATGGTATCCACGACCACGAGCAAAAGCTTGGTGAAGTAGGCTGTACTAATGGTCGTTGGTGGGTTATTCGGGCAACTTCAGTGCATCAGCAGAAAATTCCGTGTGATTCTGCCCTTGATGCGGTGTGGGTATTGTCGATGGTAGAACTGACGCAACCATCTCGTGAGGAACTGCTAGATAAGCCGTTTGATCGACTAACGGCTAATGATAAAAACAGCTACGGGAATGTCAGTCACCCTCAGACGAGCCTCTTGATTGCGGTGGGTTCAGAGACTCCGACTTGGCGCGGATAGAGGGAATGGCGGCGTAAGTGAAATGGTGGGTGCAACCGAATCAACGGTCGCACCTGCTGTTTTATGTTTTTAGCTACGCCTCGCTCAACAGATGACAAGATGACACAGCGATACCGCTAAAATTATAGTTAAGGATGTCAGAAAGGAGAAAAGATGACAGACGATGTTAGATTTGACGATATTTACCTACGCCTCAATGAACTGACACAAGATGTTACAAACTTAAAAATTCAAGCAGGAACCATTGGAACATCTCAAACTGCCATAGCTCAGACAATGACGCTGGCAACTGGTTTAGCTTCGGATATGCGGCAAGTGAAAGCAGATATTAGAGAAATGAAATCTGATCTGAGAAATTTAAACGCAGGCTTAGAAGAAGTTCTCAGGCTATTGCGTCAGAGAAACAGCCCAGAAGAATAGTTTAATTAATATAAATTACCAAATTTTGAGGCGCTTTTGTAGTAACAAGAGCGCTGTTTTATTAGCTCTGCACTTGATACATCTGAAATCAACGGCTTCGCCAATGTGAAAGTGAAATGTATTGGTATTGAACAATGAACCCTCAAGAAAACGCTGAACTACTTGCTGCCTTAATGCGCCAGGAAGAATTACTTAAGCAGTTAGTTGCAGCAATCAATAAGCCAAAACTGGGATTGCACTCTGAAGCTGGCAATTGTAAAATCTACTGCAATCGTCAGCACGGAGGATTGTGGTACACACTCAATGGTGAACCGAGTGATGTCCCTCAAACTGCCTTAACTGGATATCTTAAAGAACTACGTTTTGAGAATACAGAACGCCGCAAAAAAGAAACCTGCAAGTTGCTGATAACTATTCAAGCAGACCGGACGTATATTTTAGAATCAGGCTACGACACGCATTTTTCAAAGTGCATACTTGCAGCGATCGCAACTTTGACCCCAGAACAATTGTATTCTCCCATCACACTACAGCCTACTCCAGGGACGACAGATGAAAATGTGTTGTTCTGTCGCGTATGGGTAGAGTCGGAATTAGTGATGGCATCCTACAACGAGCAAACAGAGTGGCGAGAGGTCAGTAAACAGGCTTTAGCTGTAACGAAAGCTGCGAATGAAATGGTGCTTTAACTTGTTGTAAACAGGGCTTGAGAGACTGTAGTTATAAGTAACTCAAGCTTTGTCTACAGCTAATATGTGCTGTTCAACTATTCACAACTAATCACAGATGACTATTACAATTGTTCACCCCAGCATCGAAAATCTGCAATTATTTTCTGAATTCTTTGACCTGGAAAAATTTTTGCAATCTGAGGGAATTCTGCCGTGGCTTTTAGCGAATGGCTGGAACTATGACAATTGATTAAAGTGTATGACGCGACACTGTTAAGCTCATCAAAAGTTTACCAAATTAATGGTACACATTGTCGATATTTGGGAGATGAGGGTAGCATCCAACATCCACAGTATCTATTTGTACCTCTGCCAAATCAAAGAAAAAAGCCAGCTTTCGACTAAATCGCAACAAACTTATGACTCGGTGTTATGAAGTCGAAGGCATGGTTTATAAAAAGCCTGTGGCGCAGGATAATTCACAGCAACTTCAACTATTTTGAGCCATGTCCATACATAAACCACCAGTCATCAAAAGACACATTAGGTTACAAAAAAGCTCTAAAAAAGTAATCTATAGGGCTACTAAAGACATTCAAATAGTCACAAAGAAAGCTTCGCTTAATCGAGAGTGAAAATAGTGATTGAGGTAAATAATCATGGTACAAGTAATCGACAACACTATTGCTACAAATTTCCTAACTGATGCAGTAGTCGAGCGCCACAATTTCTCGCAATTAAATAAAACCCGTATTCGCTTCCGTATTCAGTTGAAAAAAAGTACAAAATCGGCTGCTCCTAAATGGGCAGATGTACTACAAGCTGAAGTTTCTGAAATTGAATCAGACCTCGTTAAAGTCACAAATTCCGAAGTCGGTCTGCGAGGTATTAAGGTCTTCAAAAAGCTAGATGAAGCTGCTGCTCAATTAAGGCAAGAGATTGCTTCAGTTCAAGAATGGATGTCTGCTGATACTGGTGATTGGATTTGTCCGATTGATTTGGCTCCACTCGTCTGGAATCAGTTAATCAATATTAGGGATAATATCGCCCCTGGTTTACGCAATCAATTAAAAGCTGATTACGAGTCAGGACTTGTTGATTATCAGGAACGGATTGACAAATTCCTCTCGTTAAATGCTTGGGAACTTCCTGACGACAAACAACAAGAAGTTAAAGCTAATTTATTAACAGCATTCCCCTCTCTTACTGACTTGGAGGATTATCTACAGGTAATCATTGGTCGCCCAGTAATTATTCCTGCTCTCTCTGAACAACTTGACCAGAAACAGGCTGAGTGTTTAAACCAGATTACCCAGTTCATACAACAGTATGACCAAAATCTAGAGCAACGACTAAGGGAATCTGCCCTGGCAGGTGGTGAACAACTCGCGGCGCAGTTGCTTGAAGAATTGAGCGACTGGGAGCCAGGACGTAAGCCAGTCCAGTTTAAAAAGAAGATGCAACGCCATCTGATGAAGGTTCAGGTACTACTAGCAAACGCTTCACCGGAAGCAGGCAGTAGCTTGGAGGCAATGATGACGCACTTAGATTCTATCGTTAAAGATCCAGCGATTGAGTCTAAGAATCTTGGTTCTGATACGCGCAGTCAACTACAGCAAAAGATAGATTCTATCCGCACCAAGTTGTTAGATGAACAACGCAATCTACAATCACTTGCGACTGACGACGTGGGCTTATCGAAAGCTACAGTCAGCGCGTTCAAATTCAGGTAAAGAAACCAGTCTTGGGCGAGGGTGCATTCGCTCTCTTACTTGATGATGTATTAAAAGTGCAATATTCGCGTAACAAAAGGATATCGCACTTTTACTATTTCTCAAACCAGATGACAAAGGAAATAATATTATGTCGCATTTCTCAACAGTCAAAACCAAATTAAGCAATCACGAGTGTTTGGTGCAAGCTCTCGCGGATCTAAACCTATCACCGCAAGTTCACGAAACAGCACAGCCACTAAAAGGATACTACGGTGGTTCTCAAGGACAAAGCGCTGAAATCATCGTATCTGGTCGCACCATAAAAGCCCGTGCAGACATCGGGTTCAAATGGAATCAGTCAAGCGGCGTGTACGACGTAATACATGACGGTTATGAAACAGTTCCGAAGTTAGGACAAGACTTCTTTAGTAACAAGTTGATGTTGGCTTACGGACAACGGATGGTGAGAGCTAAAGCTGCCGAGTTACAAGAAAGGTTTGGTGAATGTACGATCGCCGAAGAAACCAACAGCACTGTGCAAACTCTACGGCTGACTTTTGCCGGACATCAAGAAGTTAAACAATTTGCACGGAGATAAATTATGGAACGCTCAATATTGATTCATTTTGACAGCGCTACAGGTGAAGTTCGCGTGGAGGCGGAGGGGTTCGAGGGGCTGAGTTGTTTATCAGCTACGCAACCATTTGAAGAGGCACTTGGGGTTGTGGAGGGCGATCGCATTTTCAAAGAAGAATCAGCACCACAGCTTCGCACTACGAACAGTAGTCAAACACGCCTACGTCAGTAATCAACACGGGGGAATCAACAAGTTCCCTCCCCTCAAAAACAATCATGAACGAATTAGCTAAAGAATACCCATTTGTTCACGTTTATGCCCAGCAAAAACTAAGACAACCCGTGATCATCAAAGCTAGTACAGAGGGTTTGTGCGTGCTTTTGAATGCAATAGTAACAGCGATTGCCTACCAAGAGAACAACGGTACAGCAGAAGTTTTTGACGGCGATGCCGAAGCCTATGAGGTGATCGTAAAAGTCGTAAACACACACGACGAATTATCTCCAGTTCCTTATCAAATTGAAAAACAATGAACCTCTCAAATCTTCTCTCCACACTAGATTCACAAATTCCCATCGCTGCGGTTGATGTTCTATCTCCTGATGAAGCGACGATTATTCAGTGGCTGACTGCTGAAGCTAACAATAAGCTTTCAAGTCCTGTGTTCTTCTGGAATCTGGGAGTATCAACCTTGGAGCAATGTTTAATCGCAGCAGATGGGGGATTGATGTTTAAGCCAGTACCAGAGTATAAGAAACCACAACACGCTGACCCATTGTTATATGTCTTTGATTACATTTCTAACTTTAGCGGAAATGGTGTATTTATCCTCGGAGATATTCACCCCTTTATTGCTAAGAATTCACCCCAATTATCATGGGAGATTTTATCCAAAGTTAAAAACCTTTACCACAGGTTAAAACCCACAGATAAACGCATTGTCTTGTTGGGTCAGAATATACAATTACACGAATCACTAGTCAGATTGATTCCTTATTGTGAAGTCCCTTTACCTAGTATTGACCAAATACTTGAGCATATCACTTCTTATTTGCATGACTTACAACAGTCTGCTATTGAACAGGAATTGACTTTTACTGTAACGCTAGAAAATGCTGAATTTGAAACTCTTTCTCGTGCTGCCCTGGGATTAACCCTGGAGGAGATTAGCGACTTCCTTCGGTTAACAGTCAAAGAAAACTTAACTAATGATGGTGTCGTCGTTGGCGCTGATTTCATCCCCAAAGCCGTCGAGTACAAAACTCGGCTACTGTCTCAAATGGGTATCGAGTTAGGTAAACCTGCAACTATCCCGTTCGGCGGTTTGGATTTACTGCGGGAATGGCTGACTCGTCGCCGCCGTCTGTTTACACAAGAGGCACGAAGTCTTAGCTTACCCCAACCAAAAGGTGTGTTGCTGGCTGGCCCACCCGGAACAGGAAAATCTCACTGTGCCAAAAACATCGCTAGCATACTTAATCTACCACTTCTAAAACTCGACATTGCGTCCCTTTTAGGTTCACTTGTTGGCGAGTCTGAGGGCAATGTTAAACGTGCATTGAAAACAGCAGAAGCGATCGCACCTTGTGTCTTGTTTATTGATGAGGTCGAAAAAGCACTTTCAGGTCAGGGCGATACGAGCGGTGTTTCCCAACGCATTCTCGGTACTTTGCTTACCTTCATGGCTGAATGTACAAGCGGCGTATTTATAGTTGCGACCTGCAATGACCCATCAGCACTACCAAGTGAATTCAAGAGGAAGGGAAGATTTGACGAATCTTTCTTTGTTGATCTTCCTACAGAACCGGAGCGTGTACAGATTCTGGCGATTCATCTACAACGCTTTGGCATTCATCTGGAATCGGAGTACCTCGAAGCGATCGCAGCCAATACCACAAAATTCTCTGGCGCAGAACTGGAAACCCTTGCTTCGGAAGCTGCTCTGCTGGCATTCGATGAAGGGCGACCGCAGCAGGTAACGCTTGCTGATCTGGAAACCTGTCGCCAAACCATTACCCCACTTGCAATTCAGGATGCGGCGGCGGTTGAGCGGATGCAATCCTGGGCATCCACCGCACGACGGGCTAGTAGTCCTGTGGTTGCAACGAAAACTCAATCTTTGCGTGCTGCTAAGTTTCGGAATATGAACTGATGAGAAAGCGATTGCCTCCTGATTCTATGGGGCGATTGCCTACGGCGGGCGGGTACGCCATCGCTCTTTCTTTTAGTAAGGGACTAGCAACTAATTAACATAGTTAATAAGGCGAAGAAACATGGCGACAGACTTAGTTACATATTATGGGCAGACTCCAACCATTGACCAACTGGTTGATAAATATGGTGTGTATTTAGAGAAGTTGGACAGAGAAACTAAGCTTATGCTCCGAATGGCATTAGCAACTTACATTTTTACGTTAGAAAAAGACAGTTCTACTAAGCATACTGTTGCTGAGGCACTTGAGGATGCCTTGTCTAATCTGGGCTTATTAGTTTCATATCCATTGTATAAAAACTTGTTTGAGGATGTCTGCTCTGTTTTAAATGGGCTAACAACTCTGGAAGCTGAAACCCTACTTGAAGCACTACAACATCAAATTAGATGGGGCAATGCCCAGAAGTTAGCGAGTTGACTGGGTTAAAAACATGGAAATCTATTTAGTCTTTGTTGATGCTATCCGAAACAGCAATAAATTCTGGGCGGCCATTGTCGAAGATGGGAATTTGACAGTCCAGTGGGGGCGAGTTGGTTATCAAGCGCAAACCAAAGTTCACACATTAGGTAATTATCAAAGAGCCATTACTAAATTTCATAATCTCGTAGCAGAAAAAAAAGGTAAAGGCTACCGCGAAAGTCAGCCAGAGATTGATGCTAGCCGCAGTGTTGTAGACATTAGACGAGCTATTCAATTGTTGAATATTATCCGTCCGGCTGTTGCTCTCCAGAATTTTGGTGATACCTATATATCTGCTCTTAATGAATATCTGAAAATTGTCCCAACACCTTTGGGAATGCAGATAGATTATCACGGAATTTACCGTACTGTTGCAGATGTCGATTATCAAATGGAATTACTCAATTCTCTGTTAGCCACTCCTGCACCACAAGTTGCTGCGGTGGCTGTTGGTCATACTCCAGAATCTACTATAGAACCCAAGATAGTCAGTCTTAAGACTATCAGTAAGAACTTCTGGCGGCATTTGTAAATTAGCTTGTCGGAAAGTATTGCAGCCGATTTACCACAGCGATGCGGATTGATTAAGTGTATCCCCCAGCCCATACCGCACTGGGGGATATTTCTAACTGACTTTCAGCTTAATCGCTTGTTTGTCCTCTGGGTTTTTGCGTATGACCTCGTTTAACCATTATCTTTTTTGAATATAGAAATTTTATGTAAATTTAACCACATCTACCTGACGAAAGTTTACAATATAATTACTGAAAATAATCTAGTTACAACCAACAGGCTTTGGTTTGACCCATGACTGATAATAAACAAGTTGTCTCCCAACTCACTCAACAAAAACCAAGACGTGTTTTGGTTGTAGCTCCAAGTGAACTAAATGTCCATCATAGTTACAGACAATCTTTTCAAAAACTACCCACTTTAAGCCATTACATTCTCAAAGTCATCGCTAAATTGTCCATCGTCAGCGCTATGTTGTTTGGCATCAGTGCGTTGGGCTACTGGGGATTAGAAATTGTTGAAGTTAACACAATCCCGACGATAGAAGATAGATACGATTGGCAAACCCAAAAGCATATTTGTTTGGGTTGGATGCTGTTTGCTTTTTCTAGCTTTCTTGGTAGTGCTTCTTTTGGTGATGAGTTTGACGCTATCAGATTTAGAAGGTAGATATAGAAATATTTTAAATAAATTTATACCTGATTTTTTTACTAATTAATAAGGTCAAAATTCCCATAATTCCTAGTCCAACTATATTAGAAGGTTCGGGAATAGATTTATTTATATTAGGAGAAAAAATCGCAAATGTCCGAGGGGAATTAATATCTGTTCCCGCAAATATTTCTGGATTGCTCATCCTGTATATGCTAACACTGCAATATACATTAATTTGACAAAGTGCATTATACAGTTCATTGCGTTGTCGATCTTGATAATAGTTGCTATAGTTTCCCCACAAGCCTCCAAAAAGGTTAGTAGGAAGGTAGGTGATATTTCCTTGCTCGTCTATAGTTGCTACCCGAGGAGAAGCAGACTGTTGAGGAATGATATAGTCTGTAGTGCTTTGCGTCTTGTCAGAAGCAATAACAGATGGATAAGTTGTTTCTAAAATGCGATCAATGGCATTAATTGAAGCTTTAGCGCCTTCAGCATCTAGCCAAAAAGTGGGCAAAAGCTTCAAATTAGAAGGATTCCCGAATAAATTACTGAAAGTATCTTGGACGAATTCAACGTTATATGAATTGTCCTTAATTTGTAACCCTTTGATAGCCGTAATATTTCCTTGACTATTAAAATTAATTAAAGCAGCCTTAACAGGGTGAGAGATGAGGCTTAATGCTGATGTTGCCAGCATTAACATACAAATTGACTTGAGACGAAGCATAGCTGTAATTGAGTATCCAAAATTTTGTCTAAATCTTAACGATTCGTTATTGACAAGTCAACCGAAGTTTAGAATTCATCCAAATCACCAACGGCAAAGAAATACTGGTAGAGGCGGTGTGGCGCTGGGAGTTTAGGAGAGTTCTAGAATATGCCAGTATTGAAATATCCAAAAATCAGTAAAATGTAAGTTTAGAGAGTCAAAAAAGGGTTTATGACCATAGCAGTCAAGAAACTTACCCTTGAAGAGTACCTTGCCTATGATGATGGCACAGATACCAAGTATGAACTTGTGGATGGAGAGTTGGTTGAAATGCCACCAGAAAGCGATAGAAATAACTTAATCTCTCTTTATCTACTGTCACAATTTCTCAAGTTTGTTCCCATTCAACTTATCCGTCATAAAGATACGGAACTTGTTGTCATAGGCAGTCGCACACGAGTCCGATTGCCTGACTTGATGATCTTGACACAGGAGTTATTAGAAGCGATGGCTCTCGGACGGGCTACAATCACTCCAGATATGCCTTCGCCAGTAATGGTAGTTGAGGTTGTGTCCCCAGGAAAGGTAAATGAGGATAGAGACTACCGCTATAAGCGCTCTGAGTATGCAGCACGGGGTATTCCTGAATACTGGATTGTTGATGCCCAGAAAGCCCAAATAACTCTACTAACTCTGGTAGATGGACTATATGAAGAATCTGTGTTTCAGGGGACGGAAACAATTCAATCAGTGATTTTCCCTGCGCTGGATTTGACCGCAGATTTAGTATTAGCAGCCGGACAGGTCTAAAATGAGACAAGGGTAACTAATGATGACCGAACGAGAATTTCCGAACTGGGAAGCGCTCTATCAAGAACAAGCCGTTGAAACCATGCCCTGGTTCAACCCTAGCTTAGATCCAGATGTCGAAGAAGCGCTCCTTACCCTTGAACTGAGCAATGGTTCAGTGCTGGATTTGGGAACAGGGCCAGGAACTCAAGCGCTTGCCCTAGCCGAACGAGGATTTCAGACGATGGGAACAGATTTGTCAGAGGCGGCCATTCGTCAGGCGGCAGCAAAGGCAAACCAAAAGGGATTAGAAATTTCGTTTCAGCAAGATGATATTCTCAACAGTCGTTTGGAACAATCTTTCGATTTGATTCTCGACAGAGGATGCTTCCATGTTCTGCCACCTCAAAGCTATGGTAGTTACGTGCAAACAGTTGCAAGCTTATTAAAGCCTAAGTGCTACCTGTTACTGAAATGCTTCTCTCAAGAGGAAACAAGAGAACAAGGGCCTTACCGCTTTAGCCCAGAGGAGATTGGGCAGATATTCAAAGAACGATTTCATCTGCGTTTGGCTAAACAAACGGTCTATCATGGGATACTCGATCCCCTTCCCAAAGCACTCTTTTGCATCCTAGAAAAGCATTGATTTTTTTTGTACAAATTTATCAGCTTTACTGAGAATAAGGCTCTACAAGATTTATAGCTTAGTCAGCGCAACAATCGCCTCATGCGACCCTTTTTCAGCACTGGGGACAGGTGTGGCGGAACTTTTACCTTCATCACCCCTGCAACAATTGCATAAAAATATGCAGCCGAAGCTTTAACAATAGAAGTGATGGCAAGTCTATCCAGTAGAGAAGCGATCGCAGTTCCGTATGAGCGATCGCTATAATCAATCCCTAACCACAGGGATTGATTATTACAATTGTATTTGTCGCAGTGCTTTAGCGATTGCAGTGCTAGCCCCCTCATTTCATCACTTTTAAAACAGAAAAAGTAGGTAATTGCTCTATTTAGTCCCAAGAGAACAATCACCCAAGAATGAGTGTTTTTACGTTTTCACTCGTAAATGCAAACTACAACGAGTATATTATCAGTTTCACCTGGCATTTGATCACAATTTGCAAATGTGTGGAGAGATACGACAACTAATTAAACTTCTCAAAACTTTAATAACTAGTTATTGAACAAGTCCAAATCTGTCACAGCCCCAAGACTGCTAGAAGATACCAAAAAGGCATATTTCGCCAATACGCCTTTAGTGTAACGGGGAGCCGGAGGTTGCCAGTTAGCTCGACGACGAGCCAATTCTGATTCAGATACATTCAACTGCACTAAACGAGCAGGTGCATCAATAGTAATACTATCGCCTTCTTCTACAAGCGCGATCGCACCACCAACTGCGGCTTCTGGAGCAACATGACCAACTACCATGCCATAAGTACCGCCAGAAAAGCGTCCGTCGGTAATTAATCCCACTGCATCACCCAAACCAGCACCGATAATTGCTGAAGTGGGAGCCAACATTTCTCGCATTCCAGGGCCGCCCTTAGGCCCTTCGTAGCGGATGATTAGAATATCACCAGCTTGAATCTTACCCGCCAAAATTGCAGCTAAAGAGGCTTCTTCCGATTCAAATACCCGTGCGGGGCCGGTAATTACTGGTTTCTTCACGCCGGTAATTTTGGCGACAGCCCCTTCTGTTGCGAGATTACCTCTGAGGATGGCTAAATGTCCTTGGGCATACATCGGGTTATTCCAAGTCCGAATCACATCTTGATTGGCAGATGGTTCTTCTGGGATATCTGCTAGTATCTCTGCAATTGTTTGGCCAGTGATAGTAATGCTATCCCCATGTAGTAAATCATGTGCAAGTAGCATTTTCATCACTTGCGGAATGCCACCAGCTTTGTGCAAATCTATAGCTACATATTTACCGCTTGGTTTTAAATCACACAAAACGGGAACACGGGCGCGGATAGTTTCAAAGTCGTCTATGGTCAACTCTACATTAGCGGCACGGGCGATCGCTAAGAAATGCAGTACTGCATTAGTCGAACCACCCACCGCCATAATCACAGAGATGGCATTCTCGATAGATTTGCGGGTGATAATTTGACGCGGTAAGATTTGTTTGCGAATGGCTTCGACTAACGCATAAGCCGATTTTTCTGTGCTGTCGGCTTTTTCAACATCTTCGGCTGCCATTGTCGAAGAATAGGGCAAGCTCATTCCCAGGGCTTCAAATGCTGAAGACATGGTGTTAGCTGTGAACATTCCTCCACAGGAACCAGCGCCAGGACAAGCGCGACTTTCAACTTCTAATAATTCCTTGTCGTCAATTTTTCCAGCACTGTATTGACCAACAGCTTCAAAAGAACTGACAACGGTTAAATCGCGTCCGTTGTAGTGACCAGGTTTAATTGTGCCACCGTAAACGAATATTGCAGGGATATTCATCCGGGCGATCGCCAGCATTGCTCCTGGCATATTTTTATCACAACCGCCGATCGCTAGTACACCATCCATACTTTGGCCAGTACAGGCGGTTTCAATAGAATCAGCGATGACTTCCCGCGACACTAGGGAATATTTCATCCCTTCAGTTCCCATCGAAATCCCATCGCTAATGGTAATCGTGCCGAACATTTGCGGCATCGCCCCGGCGGTTTTAATTCCAACTTCTGCCCTTTGCGCCAGTAAATTTATCCCCATATTACAGGGAGTGATCGTACTGTAACCGTTGGCAATACCGACAATGGCTTTATTGAAATCTTCATCTTTAAAACCAACTGCACGTAGCATAGCCCGATTAGGCGATCGCTGCACCCCTTGCGTGACAATTTGGCTTCTCAAATTCTCCGACATAGTTACATCATCCTCTGACTTGCATATATGAGTATGATATTTAGCAACTTTTAATATGTCCAATATATATTTATAGATATTTGAGACTTATAAAATATCAAAACTATGGAACTGCGACACCTGCGCTACTTCATTGCGGTAGCTGAAGAACTACACTTTAGTAAAGCCGCAGAGCGACTTCACATCGCTCAACCTCCCTTAAGCCAGCAAATTCAGCAGCTAGAAGCGGAACTAGGGGTAGAACTTTTTCAACGCAAAACTAAACGACAGGTGCAGCTAACGGAAGCGGGACAAGTATTTTTGCAAGAAGCTTATCAATTGTTCGCTCAACTGTCCAAGGCAATTGATCTGACTCAACGGACAGGTAGGGGTGAGAAAGGACAACTACGAGTAGGTTTCACCAGCTTGGTAACTTACGATTTGCTCCCTGTGATCTTGCGGCGGTTTCGAGAACAGTTTTTAGAGGTGGAGTTAGTATTGCAAGAATTAACGACAACTCAGCAAGAACAAGCGCTATTCAATCACCGCATCCATGTAGGTTTTGCCCATCCACCTTTAGAAGACAACACTCTCAATCAAGAATGCATTCAGCAAGAAGGACTAATTGTAGCTTTGCTAGAAACTCATTTCTTAGCCAGACAAGAAAATATTTCAGTGCGCGAACTAAAAGACGAAAATTTTATTATGTTCCCCCGCCATTTGGGACCCGGACTTTACGATCAAATCATGAGTCTTTGCCAGCAAGGAAATTTCAGCCCAAAAGTGACTCAAGAAGCAATCCAAATGCAGACAATTATCGGGCTAGTGTCAGCGGGAATGGGGATTGCGATCGTACCGTCTTCTTTGCAAAATCTTCAAAGGGCTGGTGTAGTTTATCGCACTTTAGAGGAAAAAACACCATTAGTAGAAACGGCTGTAGTGTGGCGACAAGAGGATATGACACCTGTTTTACGGGAGTTTCTAGAAATTGTCAGAAGTGTCTGTGGTTAATTAATGAGCTGAACTACTCAGACCTGCCTACGGCTGAAGTTGAACGCTCCTAATTCGTGGGGAACAGCCATCAATTACTCCGTAGTTTTTTGGCCTTACATTTGCTTTCGCGGGATCATCATTCCAACACGAGAGCAAAAAGTCAAACCCTAAATTCGCCGCAACGCATGAGTTTCTGCATACGTTGTGGTCGCTCCAGAGCAGAATGTCTATTGCATTAGCTGAGGCTTATACACAGTTTCCCCAGACAGCGCAATCACAATCCTTTGCCGCCTCGCCCACTCAAAGGGAGCGATCACAGTAAACTTGGCCTGTTGTGCCTCCGGCTTCCTCCTTTCCTTGCAAGCTGCCACAAACACGGCTTCCGTTGACTTGACTCTCTTCCAAGTGCGTAACGCTTCTTTGAGATAGGCGATCGCACAGTTTTAGGATGAGCCAGTGGCAAAGATAAGCTTATTTCTTTAGTTCGGTTCCACTCTCAGATAAAACTGTGTACCCACAAACTGAGTAGCTCTGTTTGTTGGATCTACGTTTTCTATTACCTCCGTTATACCTACAGCAATCAAACCTTTACCAAAAATTTCGCTTGTTGCTGCCTCAAGCTGCTTTTGCGTTGCACCCGTTTGACTCAAATCGATTGACGAGACTTGAGAAATCCTCGGTTTATTCAAAACCAGTTGATTTGTTGAGAAGCAAGGAGTTGTGATGCAACGAATGCCATTGTCTTTTAGTGCCACAAAAGTACCTTTTGCTGGGGCATTTGTCGCAGCATAGAAGGCTTCTTTTACTCTCAAATTCCCAAACTCACCGAATCCAGGAAATGTTACTGGAACGATGTTACCTCTGAGAATCACACGGCTACCATCATCATTTTGAATTTTTATTAGTTCGTAAGGCGAGACTTTCAGCGAACTCCAATCAATTGCAGACACATAGCATTCGGAGCGAAAAACACCATCTAAGCAAGGAGTAGCTTTCAAGTTGACTTGCTTTATAAAATACCCACCGCATACTGGAAAAGCACATTTGCGAAAATCTCTTCGCACCATGTAATATCCCCACTGTGGAAACTCTTGGTTTTTGACAGTGACTGCAACAGAATCAGTAGTCTCTGGAGCAGAAATATTTTGCGCCGATACTTTGGAGAAAAATCCGTTAGTGACTATTATTGCACCTAATAGAGGAATAATCGAGTATTTGTAGTTAAAGGATTGTTTGTTCATGGTAACTTTAGATTTTATTTGAGGGTTCAATACCTTTGTTAAAAGCAGAGTTGACAAGATTTTTCGTAAAAACTGCCAAAATTACCTATACACAAGCTCGGAGTTGACAAGGTAAGTTGGAATACTATAACTCTTACACTACTGACAATAGGTTAAAAAAACTTGCGGGAAACCTTAAAGGAATTTTAAGGACTCATTGTTTTTGCCAACTTTGTCCCAGAACCGCCTGACTGTACGCCCAATCTCTGCATTCGAGTATTTTCTGACCTGGGCAGTGAGAATCGGTTCATTAGAGAAATAATCCACGGGCTTTCGTGAAGAACATAGATATTGGCAGATCACCACAGATACTGAAAAATTACCTGGAAATTCTACTTGGTATGTCATGAGTAAATACCCAGACATTACACCGAGAGAAGTTGGTAACTTCTACGGGTTAAGAACTTGGGTTGAATATGGATTAAAGCAAAGTAAAAATGAATTAGGTTGGGCGGATTATCGTTTCACTCGCTATCAAGATATTGAACGATGGTGGGAAATTGTATGTAGTACATATCTCATGGTTAGCCTTCATTCAGAACAAATGCGTCCTTTTGCCCCAGAGCCTCAAACACGATTCGCTTCTCATCCGGAGTGGGATAATGGAAAAGGTTGGAAAAATATTCTCAACAATCTTCGTCTCATACTTCAAACTTTTACCTTATTTGACTTAATTCAGCCTTGGCTTATAGTCTTTTCTATTCCTCAATTATCTTTAGGATTTACTAAACTTCAATCCATCGTTTATAGGCTTACTTCCTCAATCTTTATATTCCTGGCTCGCTCTGATTTCTATTTTTCTTCTGCCTAGAGTGACACAAGAGGGTTAACATTCAACACTTTTGGGATAAATGTACAGGGTTAGGATTAGCGATCGCTCGGCAAATTGTCGAAGAAACCCACGCCAGAAAATTGAATTTTAACTCGATTCTAGGTGAGGGTACAGAATTTATCATTGAAATTCTGGTGTAATTTTTGGCTTTTTTGGTAAACAGCTTCAGATATCTGGGAATACTAAATCTAGAAGTCTTAAGGATTTAATATTGCAGCCAAGATTTAATGCAATACGGTTCAGTTAAGGCTGAAAATCGTGTAAATTAAGCATTGTTCCCAAGCATTAAAATTGAGTGTGGTGCATCTCAAGGATTTCTCGTTAGTGTGTCCTGATATACAAAGTAGTGACCTGCTTAAAGCAATCGAGACGGCAATTCCAGCAACGGCAATTGAACAGGCGATTGCTAATACCCAAACTCAAGAGGAGCGCAAGCGATCGCTACCAGCGCAATTAGTGGTAAGTCTGGTGATAGCAATGAGTTTTTGGTCTAAAGACTCAATGCGGGATGTGCTGAAAAA
>NNBU01000076.1_pt1 | contig 133621 bp, 98 predicted proteins | sample 1173781 | NCBI WGS metagenome assembly NNBU01 (sample SAMN07173937, study PRJNA388173) | plant metagenome | biome: Plant school; feature: Soil; material: Symbiotic tissue of Blasia pusilla L.; isolation source: symbiotic tissue sample KVJ2 | host: Blasia pusilla | place: Norway: Troms, Kvaloya...
TTGTTGCGGTTGTGACTCGCGTTGTGTCGTGTTCTTTTTTTCAAGCAAATGACGGCTTCCGAGCTTCGCCTTAGTCTCTTGGGCTCGGAAATGTGTATTAGAGCCAGTGTAGATTCTGAACATTTGCTTTCACTGCTCCGGGTTTGGCTGTATCGGTTAGATTATTGTCAAGCAGTGGCTTGCAAATTTTTCGCAGTATATATAGCGCTTCCCATTCAGATGCGGTACAACATTACATCATGAGGTGTAGGGGCACGGCAGTGCCCATTGGTGTCAACTTAAGCTCAAACGTTTATTCCACAGGCGTTTTACCCCCCTTAATCCCCCCTTATAAAGGGGGGAAACAAGAAAATCCAGTTCCCTCCCCTTATAAAGGGGAGGGTTAGGGTGGGGTAACGCGGATCGTGATGGTTAGCGAGTGAACTCAATATCACGTCTTGACAAGGGTTTCACGTTAAGTTGACACCAATGGGCAGTGCCGTGCCCCTACGGCTGTACTCTTTACCCAAATTGTCCAAACTGATTCAAAGTATTCTAATTTGGTAGTGCTGCATCCATTTTACTACCGCACATCAAAAAGCTCTTGTGCCGCGATTAGAGGTGCTTTCGCGCACAAGGGACGTTAGTGTTGGCGTAATAACTAAAAGTAAAAGCCCACACTGCACCCAATAAAGGGGTCAATGTGGGTAATTTATCTCTGTAACGGGAATGCAGTTAGCGGAACATGCTACTAACGGAAGTATCTTCATGAATCCGCCAGATAGTTTCTCCTAACAGATTTGCTACTGACAGCACTACCAATTGGGGAAAACGATTGCTTTCTGGTATGGGAATCGTATTGGTGACAATGACTTCCTCAAACAAACCACTAGACAATCGCTCCATCGCTGGTGGAGAAAATACTGCATGAGTTGCACAGGCGTATACCTGACGCGCTCCTTCTTCACGCAGTAATCGCGCTCCTTCTGCGATCGTGCCGCCGGTGTCGATCATGTCATCCACTAACACTGCCGTTTTACCTCTAACATCGCCAATGACATTTAAAACTTCGGCGACATTATGAGCCTGACGACGTTTGTCAATAATTGCCAGTGGGGCATCATTCAGTTTTTTAGCAAATGCTCTGGCTCGTGCTACACCACCAACATCGGGGGAAACAACTACCAGGTCTGGCAGTTGTTTGCTTGCTAGATAATCTAGTAATACTGGCGAACCGTAAACATGATCAAAGGGGATATCGAAATAGCCTTGAATCTGAGCCGAGTGTAAATCCATTGCTAAAACGCGGTTGGCACCTGCTTCGGTGATCAGGTTAGCAACCAGCTTGGCGGTTATTGACTCTCGTCCTGCTGTTTTGCGATCGGCACGAGCATAACCATAGTAGGGAATTACTGCCGTTACCTGTCGCGCAGAAGCTCGACGACAGGCGTCAACCATAATCAATAATTCCATCAAATGATCGTTCACGGGTTGACAACATGGCTGGATTAAATAGACATCACAACCCCGAATCGATTCTTGGATTTGAACGTAAAGTTCTCCATCCGCAAATCTTTTGCGAATCATTGGCCCCAAGTCCATACCCACATAACGAGCGACTTCTTGAGACAGTTGTACATTGGCAGAGCCAGAAAACAGCCGCAGGCGATGATTATCATTCAGTCCTGTTGCAGATGGTTGCATTTTGAAAGTTGCAGAACTGAGCACAGCAGATCCTTTATGTGCATTCATAACAATATTATCATTAGAGATTTAATAGATTTAACCAAAAAATAGCCTAAAAAAACATCTGTGAGTTTTGTTGAAGCTTCCATACAAAATTTAAACATTTCTGCATAAAATTATCATTCGCTAATTGTCCAGTCTTCTTGACAAACAAGCTATTGATAGCTTCACTGACATCAAATCCGTTCACTAGGTGTATAATTTCAAATTTTTTTAGGTTAAGTTAGATAACCTTAATCGATAAATTGGTGTGGTAGGTTTTTCTAACTACCTCATTGATAACTGACAGTAAAGCATTTACAACTTAAGTGATATTAAAGTTTGCTCTCATACAGTATAGCATCTCAAAGTAAGTATTCAAGTTGTAGCTTATTATTCTTTTGCTTGCGTATTGCTAAAAACGACAATTACATAGCCTAGAAGAAAGCAAATTATTAGATAAAGATTGCTTGAAGGGGACTTCCAAATAAAAAATATCCAACTATTTATTGTGGGGTGGGCGTCTCGCCCGCCCAGTAACCAAAGGCGGGCAAGATGCCCACCCCACAAGATTGAATAATTTATTTCTTGGAAGTCCCAAGGAGGAAGGAGGCAGGAGAGGGCAGTCTTGCTCGAGAAAGTTTAAATAAAATTAATTTAAAAAAAAATTGATGCCAAAACATTACTTAACAAAGATAATATTATCTAGGTAAAAATCCTTAAATGCTACATTTGTATTATTTTTCTGTGCATTAAGTGCCTTCTACTTAAGCAATGAGATCGTAGATGTTGAATCTGACCGTCAGCAGCGTGTAAAGTGTAAGCGGCCAATTGCGGCTGGATTAGTTAGCATCCATGTTACTACTGGGATGGTATTTGGTATTGGTGCTGTTGGGTGGTTGCGATCGCCCCGCTTGGGTGCAGCCATATTGGTTTTTAATCTTCGCTGCAATGCTGGCGCTACTCTTGGGGATTAAAAAGCGCAAAGCAGAACTGCGGTTAGTAAAAATTAAAGCTAACAAGCCTGTTGCTGATGAAAATTTTGCAGAAAAAATTGAAAAATTAACAAAGAGTGCGGATACAGTTTTAACCGTAGTTAATCACGATCAACTATTTCCCAAAAGACTGATTCAAAAAGAGATGAATGATTTGTATAACCTGGATTCTCAAGTTAATTTTACATATTTCAAAATCTATCGTTTTTCCAGGAAGAAAAATTGAATTGGGGATTGGAGACTTTTAAGTTATGCAGTACGAGACAACCTTGCTCTGGTGGGGGTGTACCTGTTGAGTATAGTAGAATATTGCCGCAGGTAACTGTCCGTCACCTCTTGGACTTAATCTTTGTGGGTGATTTCCTTTGCAGTTGCTAATACACTCAATTAATCGATCATGCAACCACCCATTACAGTTGGCACTGTCTTGCAAAACCGTTACCGCATAATTCAAATTCTCGGACAGGGAGGATTTGGTAGAACCTATCTGGCAGAAGACCAGAGGCGCTTTAACGAACTTTGCGCGATCAAAGAATTGATTTCAACAGCAACAGAGGCTTTGGCTTGGGAGAAGGCACAAGAGCTTTTTCACCGAGAAGCTGCCATTTTATATCAAATCGAACACCCACAAGTACCTAAATTTCGGGAAAGATTTGAGCAAGATCAACGCTTATTTTTGGTGGAAGACTACGTTGCAGGTCAGACGTACCGAACTTTGCTGGCTGAACGTCAAGCTGTGGGTCAAACCTTCACAGAGGCTGAAGTGTTGCAACTGATAGAGTTGTTGTTGCCTGTTTTAGAGCATATTCACAGTCGAGGGATTATTCACCGAGATATCTCGCCAGAAAATATTATTTTGCGAGATAGTGACGCTAAACCTGTGTTAATTGACTTTGGGGTGGTAAAGGAACTGGCGACACGTTTGCGATCGCCAGAGAGTGCAATGCCAGAAACCACTGTGGGAAAATTAGGCTACTCTCCTAGCGAACAAATGCAAACAGGGGGAGCTTACCCTAGCAGTGACTTGTATGCATTAGCGGTGAGTGCAATAGTTTTGCTGACTGGTAAAGAACCAAAGAATCTATTTGATGAAAACCAACTAACTTGGAATTGGCAGAGATGGGTAAAGGTAAGTCCGCGATTTGCTATAGTTTTGAATCGAATGTTGAATCATATACCGAGCGATCGCTATCAGAGTGCTGCTAGTGTATCGCAAGCACTACAACCTTTACAGCAAGTCAGTCTTCCTCCTCTGAATAATGTGAATGTGTCCAACTTGCAGACAATGGCTGTTGGTCGCCGTCCTGACTCAGTACCACCAGCAGCTTCCCCCAAAAAACCCGATCCTGTAATTCCACCAAGTCTCACTAGCTCAATTTTAGATAATCCATTAGCGATCGCAGCAATTGGTAGTGCTGTTGTGATCGTAGCGGGATTTGGTTCTTGGGCAATAGTCAGTTCCATTCGCAGCCAATCGAAAACACCAAGTGAAACGCTTCCACAAAATTTCCCTTCACCAGTAATTTCTGGTGGTACTACATTCTCACCTACACCTACACCCACACCGACGCCTACTAACGCTCAACCTGTTATATCTACTAAGCGCCTAAATCTGGGATCGCTCAATAACACAGTTACAGTAAAAGATACTCTCAAAGCAAATCAAATTACCCAGTACAGCTTTTTTGGGCAGGAAGGTGATAAATTAACCACGCTTATTGACCCAGGAAGCAGCATTCTACTAACAATCTTAAGTCCGAATAGAGAACCAATTGATAATACTGCTCAACAAGTCACCTCTTATGAAGGCACATTATTGCTTACTGGTATATACACCATACAGTTAAGTATGTCTCCAGGAGTTGCCGAAAGCAATTACAATCTCAATGTTGCATTAGAAAAACTAGTTAAACCAATTCCGACAGAAACACCTTTGCCAATTCCGACAGAGACACCTTTACCAATTCCCACAGAAACACCTTTGCCAATTCCAACAGAAACACCTTTGCCAATTCCAACAGAAACACCTTTGCCAATTCCAACAGAGACACCTTTACCAATTCCGACAGAAACACCTCTGCCAATTCCGACCACTGGTGAAACACCAACTTTTCCGCAGGTTGATGAAACACAACCATTTTCTGGCCAAAGAAATTAATGTTAAACACACTACTGATTACTGGAACTGATACAGAAGCGGGTAAAACTGTTTTAACAACAGCATTAGCAGCCTATTGGCAAAAATATTACCCGCAGCGTAGCTGGGGAATCATGAAACCGATTCAATCGGGAATTGGCGATCGCGAGTGGTATCAAAAGCTATTTGCGCTAGAAGAATCTGCTGAAGAAATTACACCCTTATACTTTCAAGCACCTCTGGCCCCTCCCATAGCAGCAGCACGGGAAAATCGCCGAGTAGATTTAGCTCTTGTGTGGCAAACTTTGTCTAAGTTGCGATCGCACCGTGATTTTCTGCTTGTAGAAGCATTGGGAGGGTTAGGTTCGCCAATAACTGAAGAATTAACCGTAGCTGATTTGGCGGGCGAATGGCGTTTACCAACAGTATTGGTAGTGCCAGTGAGATTAGGAGCGATCGCTCAAGCAGTAGCAAATGTAGCATTAGCTAGACAATCGCGCGTTAATCTCAAAGGCATTGTGCTCAACTGTGTACAACCCCGAACGGATGCAGAAATAGCCGACTGGACACCACAGCAATTGATTCAATCACTCACGAATACGCCAGTTTTAGGCTGTTTGCCTTATCTAGATAACCTGACTGATTTAGATAAACTTGCTCAAATAGCATCAAATTTAGATTTAGAAACACTGATATTTCAGAACGATTAAACTGAGAAAATAATCTAAGTTAGCTGTACTTAAACTAGTTTGTCTTTATAATGGTTTCTACCTTTCCCAATCCCTCTTCCGTTGACCTATCTCGCATCCGACTAGCGATCCGTTCATTGCAACCACAACTAGTAGAGTGGCGGCGGCGATTGCATCAACAACCAGAGTTGGGTTTTCAAGAAAAACTGACGGCTGAGTTTGTATCACAAAAGCTGCAAGAATGGGGAATCGAGCATAAAACTGGCATTGCTCACACTGGGATTGTTGCCACCATTAAAGGTAAAGGGCAAGATTCAGAAACAATCCAAAATCCCAAAGTTTTAGCAATTCGGGCAGATATGGATGCCTTGCCAATTCAAGAACTCAACGAAGTGCCCTACAAATCGCAGCATAGTGGAGTTATGCATGCTTGTGGACATGATGGACATACTGCGATCGCATTAGGTACAGCTTATTATCTCCAGCAGCATCGCCAAGACTTCTCTGGTACAGTGAAAATTATCTTTCAGCCAGCCGAAGAATCACCAGGAGGCGCAAAGCCGATGATTGAAGCTGGAGTCCTGAAAAATCCTGATGTTGATGCGATTATTGGTTTGCACTTGTGGAATAATTTGCCTTTAGGAACAGTAGGTGTGCGGGCTGGGGCGTTGATGGCAGCTGTGGAATGCTTTAACTGCACAATTTTGGGCAAAGGTGGACATGGCGCACTACCCCATCAAACTGTTGACTCAGTTGTTGTTGCAGCCCAAATCGTTAATGCCTTGCAAACCATTGTCGCTCGGAATGTTAATCCCATTGATTCAGCAGTGGTGACAGTGGGCGAACTTCATGCGGGAACCAAGCGTAACGTAATTGCTGATACAGCGAGAATGAGTGCGACTGTCAGGTATTTTAATCCTAGTTTGAAAGGCTTTTTTAACCAGCGTGTCGAGCAGATTATTGCTGGAATTTGTCAAAGTCATGGTGCAAGTTATGACTTAGAATACTGGTCACTTTATCCACCAGTAATTAATGATATTAAAATGGCAGAACTGGTACGAACTGTAGCAGAAGAAGTGGTAGAAACTCCTATGGGTATTGTGCCAGAATGCCAAACAATGGCTGCTGAAGATATGTCATTCTTCTTGCAAGAGGTTCCTGGCTGCTATTTCTTTCTGGGTTCTGCCAACCCCGCGAAAGACTTAGCATATCCCCATCATCATCCCCGGTTTGATTTTGACGAAACCGCCTTGGCAATGGGCGTGGAAATATTTGTTAGATGCGTGGAAAAGTACTTTCTTTCAAATTAAAGGGTAGGGTACGCACATCTGTGCATTGGTGTCAACTTAAGGTGAAAACTATTAAGCGAGTAGGAAAAGGTTCGATAGCTTTGGAATTTACAAGCATCTCTACGATCTTCTTCCTGATTTTTGGCGAGTTTAAAAAGGCGATCGCGGTCTTATATCAAAATAATCGAACAGCGAATAATTTTATACGATAAAGCACTTATAACAGTTTTCGCATGGGTAAGGTACAGAAAGAAATAATTAACCACAAATAAACATAGATACTCCTAGTGGACTCCATACGGTTCGGTTAAGGTTTTTTGATGAAAATTCTAGATTACAAAAATGCGATAAATTGCCGTCAAGACAAAAGACTAATTATTGTAGAGACGGCGATTTATCGCGTCTCTTGTCTTAAACAGTATTGCTAGTGGACTAGTTCATACACATGCTTGTAAGCAGCATGTCCTAACTCGATCTGTTCTTGTGCGGCATCTAGTAATTGGGGTCTGAACTGTTCTGCTGACTCCCAAGCGGCGTTAATACTGGTAATCAGTTTTTCTCTAAGATGTTGATCATTTAGCAGAACTACCGTGCAACCTACCCCAAACTGATCTGCTAAACCTAAAAATTTATCAATATAATATGCAGACTTTGCTAGACAAACAACAGGTATACCTTGGGCAAGCGCAAATACACCAGCATGATAACTCCCAGTCACAACCACACGACATTGTCCGATCTGTTCAATAACTTTACTTGGAGTATCAAGATATTGCCCTACATCAGGAGTGTTATCGTAGCCATGCAGAAGCTTTTGAATCGTCATACTGTCAGAGTCTTCATACCCTTTATAGTAAAAACGTGAGATTGGTGCCGGAATCAATTGTGCATCTTGACTCTTCGCAACTTCCTGTAAAGCAGAGCGAACGATTTCAAGGATTGTTAAATTAATGCTGGAATACTTAGAAACTCTAAGATTGACTCCAATCCCATTCCCTAACTCTAGACAACGAGCCTTGTATGCCAATTCAATTGCATCATCCCCAGTTGTGAATACCCGCTCTTGTGAAATTCCCATTGATTTCAAAAGTGGAATTCCAGCTCGTTTTTCCCGTAGAGAAATGACATTTACAAAAGGAAGAACTGCTTTCGCTTTGGTCAGAGAATTCTGCTTCCAAAGGGGGCCCAAACCATGCCCCAGCATGGCAGTTGGCTTGCCCAGCCTGGTAGCTAATCCCAAGGTATCTAATGCTAAAATGGCACTTGTTTGAAAAACATCAGTAATATATCCACCCCCAGAAGCAACAACTAAATCGGCATTATCAACAGCCTCCATAAAAGCGGTAAAATACTTAAATAACTCTGTTGTTTTCTCTAATTTTCTCTTGATAAAAGCGCCAACTAAATAGGGTGAGTAGTGATGCATTTCCCCTTTTTCTATGTCTGACCAATGTCGAGTTAGTCGAGAGCTAGGCGATTTATAGATACTGGATATTAAGGGAGCAGTCCAAACGCGACGAGCAACTGGTAATAAGGGATGTGTCTGTGGACACAACTGAACCAGCTTTTCCGGCGCATTAGTGATGACTTGAATCAGAGCATCTGGCCAAAAATTACGGAGTCTTGTAACCGCAACTTGTAGCATAGCCAGATCACCCATATTTTCCAAGCGATAGCCACTATTTTCAATTAGAATTCTCATCGGTTAGTTCCTTAATTGCCACAACTATATAGTTCTTTTAGTATCCAGAGTAAATATTTTTCTTGAAGAATTTGTATTTAATATCTCCAAAGTTTTTTTGATTTTAAACATATTGAATCTACTCATCTTTTGCTACAGCCTACTATTACAGTTTCTTAAAATTGATTCAATTCTGTGATGAGCTACACACCTTGGATAATCTCTAGAAAAATCTGGTTTGAACACCATCTCTATAGTTTCAAGAGCTAGATTTCATTTCTTCACAATATGTAATCGTTTTTTTGAAATAAATTGATAACTATCCTGTTTATGCTTAAAATATTCATCTACAGCCTTGCGGCAACCAGACCAGGCATAATAGTCATCAATTACCAGGGTTCCTCTGCTCACCAGGTGCGGTTCAATTCTTTCTAAACAAACCCAAACAGAATCAAACCAGTCACAATCAATATGAGCTAAAGCAACAGGATCTCTAATGATGAGCGTTTCTTCATAAAGCCCTTTTATAAGATGTATGTTATTTAGGCTGGCTTCAAATCCCATACGGCTGAAGTTTTGCGTAACCTTGTCATAAAGGTTGTGTTCATAACCATAATAAAGCTGGTCGCCCAGTCCTAGAGAATTCCCACTGGTAATAACTTTGTAACGCTCATGAACATCTTTATCATCATTATTCGATGGTGGAGGAATCATTCCAAAGACATCATAAATATATAAACATTTCTCTTTAGACTTTGCACTTGCAAGAGCGATCGCAGAGCCACCTAAGGCACAACCAGTTTCAATAATTATTCCTTCTATCTGTTGTTTTTCATTATTGATAGCTACCTTAACAAGGTCAATGAGTACATCCTTTTCCAGGTATGTTAGCTGTTCATTGATAACTTTTTGAATCGTGTTTAAAACATTAGTATTTTTAGTTAAAAAAGATAAGTTTTTAGTTAAATTTATAACCTTTGCAGTAATTTTTTGCACGCTTGAAATAATCACTATTTTACTTCCTGTAAATGATAAATTTTTCTAAATATTGATCATAAAAGTGACGCACAGATAAAATACCTACCTCTCACTAATACGAAATAACTTTGTTAAAAGCTAAACTGCCATATTCAGTGCTCATTACAATTTCATTCTTAGTTTGGTGTAATATGTAGTAAATAATTTAAAAATTATGTACTGAAGTATTAAAGACTCATTCCAGAAATAATTACACAAAAACTTAGCTGATGCTAAACCCTTTTGTCGAGTAAATGGCTTCTGTAAGGCTTTGCAGGTTAGGTATCTGTACAATTTAGCTAGGCTTATATTCCAACTGTATTTGAGTGATGGTGGTCTTTCTTGATAACCTCTTCTAAGCACTTCTAAGCAAAACTTTTCTTGGTTGATAACATTAGAAGAAACTGAATTAGCGGTAACTCGATACAAAATTTGTACGGATGGTACACACACAAAATCGAATTTGTTAGCTAATCGCAGCCACATATCCCAATCTTCAGCAGCTCTTAGGGTTTCATCAAAACCATCTAATGCAGTGAAAGCTTCTTTACGAATCAAAGGGTTAGAGCCATTTTCTAAGAAATCAGACATTAATAAATGTTCATAGACATCTCCATTTACATTAATGTAGCTACCTGAAAATGCAAACTTACCATTTTCATCAATATAATCAGTCCAACTATAAGCAACTGCTGCTTGGGGATTTTCTTGCAAAGCTTTCAACTGGATTGCCAGCTTATCACTTGTCCAAATATCATCAGCATCTAAGAAACTTACAAATTCCCCAACTGCACGCTTTAGTCCTCGGTTACGACTAGCACTTAACCCAGCATTGTCAAAGGAAAATACTTTTATCCTGGAGTCCTTGACTTGTAAAGCAATATCTAATGTCGAATCTTGTGATCCATCATTAATTATAATTAGCTCCCAGTCAGAGAAGGTTTGTTTTATAACTGATTCGATGGTTGCTTTAATAGTTTTTTCACTATTATAAGCAGGAATAATTACAGAAATTGTTGGCATATACAAATTCATTAATTAGTGATAACTTTCAGAAATTCAAATATTTTTACCAAAAAGCTTTTACTCTGCTACCTTGTAGTATGTCTGGATTTTTTAGGCTTATTTTCCTGATTTCTCGAGAGGTAAAAAAGGCGATTCCTAAAAACACGAATCTCTTAAATACTGTATATAAACTAAATTTTTCATTTCCTATTACAATTTTCAAAAATTCAATTGGCTGTGTCAAAGTAAACCAAGGAAATCCATCATCTGAAATCATTTTAATGTTATGTTCTCCATAAAGTAATTTTACTCCTTGATTAGAAGCAATCCATCTATATACTTGTTCTATCCAAGCTTTTTTTGGTGGATTATCTATTGTCATATCTGTGAGGCTGGGAGTTCTATTGGTAGAAATAACATCTAGAAATATATCGCCAGCAAAACCTGCATGCTTGGCTAGAATAGTCAGTTGAGAATCTTCACCTCTAATCCCTGGATACTTTTCAGAAATCACTGCTATCAAGCTAATTATGGTATCAGTTCTACCAAATGTACCTCCTCCAGGTTTACACTGATGACCAGCATATCTACCATAAACGATATCCATAAACCATTGGATAGGAGGTAGCTCTTCATTGAAATTAGGTAGAAAAACTTCAGTTCCATCTACCATAAGTTTATGGTAAACGGCAAACTTGTTTCTGGTGCCCAGAATATCGATTTTTGGATGATTTTGTAGTTGACTTACTATTAGTTTTAAGCCATTAGATTCTGGCTCAATAACTGAATATTTTTGCGCGACTAAAAACTGAGACTCAGCATCAAAAGTCATCAAAATCTCTGGTGGCATCCATCCATTGCTTATACTCTTCAGCAGTAATGAGCCATAAATATCCCCCAAAACTCGGATTTTACCTGCTGCATATTGCCCCTCTTTTTGATGGACTACAAATATCCTGTGTTTAGATTGCTGAGGTTCAATGTTACTTAAATAATAGGGTTCGCCTTTGCATACTAGATTGTCAAATATTGTCGCTGGGATATTGTTGGCTAACTTTTCGTCAGTATATAGATGAATGACTTGGACATCTGGTAGCAAAGTAAAACGGTCGATAACAGTCGGACACTCAAAACCATTATTCAGACCGATTACTATATCAGCCATCATCCCGATTTCAGAGATTTGTTGAATGATTTTAGGGATAGTATAGGGTAAATAATTTTCGGCTCCTTTGGCAGTTGCAACTATTCCTAATATTCTGCTGCTGTCGAAAGTATTATTAGTTTTAGCCTGAATCCAAGCTCTGTAATACAGAACAGAGCTTACATCTGCTTCCAAAATTCTGTCTTGTTTTTCACGTAATGCAAGCTTTTCCTCTCTTAAAAAATTGCTGGGGCGATCAGATATTGCTAACAAGTTATTTAAAAACATTGCTTTACTCCTTTTCAATGTTTAAATGTTCAGTTTTTACTTGACCGTATTCCAGCTTGACAATCCGATCTGCTAGATAAAAATATTGGTCGTCATGACTGATAACCAATACAGTTTTCCCTCTATTCTTTAGCTCTGCCAGAAGTTGAGTGTAGAAAATTTCCTTAAATACAGGATCTTGATCTGATGCCCACTCATCAAACATATAGATGGGACGGTCTTCTAAATAGGCAGTAACTAGAGCAAGACGTTTGCGCTGTCCTTGAGAAAGGTCAGTGGTAGAAAGCACTCCATTATTGACCTTAACTTTATGGTCAAGTTGCAATTGAACAAGGTATTTTCGAGTCTGAATATCCAGATTTTCGCTATCCAAACCAAGGAAACGATCAAAAAGATAAAAATCGGAAAATACTACAGAAAACTGCTGGCGATACCACTCTAAATTATGATTATCAATGGGCTTGCCATCTAAATAGATATTTCCTGTTTCAGGGATGTAAAGTCCAGTAATTAATTTAGCGAGGGTAGACTTACCACTACCGTTACCTCCTACAATAAAAACAACTTCTCCTGGATGAAATTTTAAGTTAATAGGGCCAAGGATAAAATTGCTTTCTTCTCGTTCCTGATAATAAGCGTGGGTTATATTTACTAGCTCTAGACAGTTCCAATATTTATCTGATTTCAGTGAAATATGATCACCAATTTCGTTTGAATAATTTGCTAACGATAGACCCAAAGACTCGACTTTCTTTAAAGCGACTAAGGCTTTGGTTATACTAGGCATCATACTCATAATGTATTCTAGAGGTGATATTAAGTAGATAATAGTTATGGCATAAGCAGATAGAATTGCAGGGGAAATTTTGTTGATAGTAGGAAGAATAAATAAAAGCAAACCAATAGCAACAAAAAATAGAATTTGTCCCCAACTAGCAGCAGCAGCAAAAATACTCATACCCACAACATTATGACGGCGAGATGATAGGGCAGTGCTATGAAGGTCTTCAGAGAGAAATGCTTGCCGTCGTCGGCGATGTAGCTTGAGTTCTTTTGTTCCTTGAATGACACTGCGGAAATGTTTAAATAATCTATCTTCTTGCTCACGAGCCAATTTTAGAAAAGACATGGCTTTCATCATTGGTAGTGAATAGCTAAATATTCCCAGGAACATAAAGCTAATACCTATAAGGAAGACAATTTTGGATAACCAGCCCAGATAAATCAGACAGGCAATCACAATAGCAATGTTAATACACACAAAAGGAACAGTAATAACGGTGTTAGAGATTGTTTGAATATCTTCAGTGAGAACGGCTAACAGACCAGGAGCACCGATTTGTTCTAAGTGACGTAAAGGCGAGGCAAGAATGCGGCGAGTTAAAAGTATCCGCAAGTTAAGAATTGCTTTTTGTGAAAGTTGAATTAACAAAAGTTGAGAAGTAAAATTAGCAATTAAACGTAGTAAACAAAGACCAATAAAGCTCCAAATAAGTATAGTTTTTGATGGTTGACTTTGAGTTAATGTTGTATTAATTAAGGCAATTAGTCCAGCAGCAGTGCCGCCACTGAAAATACCAGCTAAAATTGCAAGACAAAGGTGAAGAGAAGAAGTACGTAATAGTAGACGGATCAGGTTCATAATGTAATTTATTAATAACCCAAAGTATTCGGCCACATTAGCCAGCTACTTGGCAAATAAACATCTGGAAGACGACATCAAGAGCAGTAGAATATTACACTACAGAATGTCATTACTTGACTATCTAATAACTACTGAACTAGCAACTTTTACCTCCAGTTGCTTTGATGCTCCAACGTGTTGGTAAAGTTTTTCTTCAAATTTTTCCATACATACCGACCAATCAAATTTTTGTATGTAGATGCGAGCCTGTCGAGACATTTCTTCTTTGAGATCCGAATTTTCTAGAATTGCAATCACCTTCATAGCGAAATCTTTTGGGTTGTTGGGTTCAGCTAAAAAGCCGTTGCGACCAGAGAATATCTGCTCCGAAGTTGAAGGTGCAAGGGCAGCAACTACAGGGGTTCCAGAAGCCAGTGCTTCGTTAGTTGTGGTGCAAAAGTTTTCGGTGACGGAGGGATTGACAAATACATCTGCTCGCGCAAACCAACCCAAAAGTTCTGTACCGTGGGACTCACCCCAAATCGTGATACCAGATTCAAATTTTTGGGCCCGCTTACGGATTTCTTTATCCTGGGGGCCGCTACCAACAATTACTAGATGCACATCAGGAATTTTGGCAGCAATGAGCACAAATGCATCTATGAGTTGTTTGACATTCTTTTCTGCACTAATGCGTCCTACAAACAACAGAGTGGGTCGTTGATCGTTGGGAATAGGGTCATAACAAATGTTTCGGGGATGAAATTTTTCACAATCGACGCCTTGATAAGGGAGATATTCTGCACGTTGGGCTGTCATCAATTTGTATTTAGTGAGTTGTTCTTGGGAAGAAAAATAATTGACATCATAAGCCTCACTCAATTGCTTAACTAAAGTGGGAATGATTGGACGAAGAAATTTGAAAGACCACTCTCCTATGTAATATCGAATGTAAGCAACGATATCGGTATGGAATATCGATATTATTGGGGTATCTGTTCGCTTTGCGTATTCAGTGCCAATAGGGCGACCATAACCTTGCAAAAAAAGTGAATAGTAACCGATCATTTCTGGCGCTTCTTCAACCACCACAATGTCAGGCTGAAAATTGAAGAGCAACTTGGTATCACTCCAATATTGATAATGCAATGGTTCGGGATGAAATTTGTAGAATATCAGTGGCTTAGTTGGGTAAGCATAAGAAGAAAAGTTGGAGAAAGACTGGACTTCCTCCAGCATTAACATGGGGCGATCGCGAACTTTTTTGGGGTACAGATCATTGACTTCAGGATGAATTAGAAAGACTTCATGTCCCTGCTCTAGCAACCAACGAACCCGTTGGTGTACTCCCATAGAAACCCCCGACATGAACGGAGCATATAATGCCGTAAAAATTGCAATGCGAAGAGGTTGTTTATTCATGGTTTAACACTTGGTATGTATGGTTAATGGTCTAACACTTGGTATGTGTGGTTAATGGTCTAACATTTGATATGTATGGTTAATGGTCTAACACTTGGTATGTGTGGTTAATGGTCTAACATTTGATATGTATGGTTAATGGTCTAACACTTGGTATGTGTGGTTAATGGTCTAACACTTGGTATGTATGGTTAATGGTCTAACACTTGGCATTGAAACTTTCTAAATCAATTATGGTGACTAAATTATCTTTTGAATGTCTGTTTTTTGCAGCCAATCCTGTATGCGCTGCATCCCCTCTTTCAAACTAATTTTTGGTTTATAATCCAAGAGACTTTCTGCTTTAGCAATTGAATAAGCATAGGGGCGAGTGATAAAATCTATAGATTCCGGCAGAATATCAGCTTTTTTGCCAAATAGTTTCTGTCCTTGGGAACGTAGTTTTATCAAAAGTTTGAGTTCATCTTTTGACAGAGAATTGGGTGCAGGCACACCTGCAATTTCTACTAAATGGGTAAAATATTCTTTCCAAGAAGTTTCTTGTCCATCAGTGATATTAAATATTTCACCGTAGGTTTGTTTTTCTATCGCCAAAAAGATAGCATCAATCAAGTTATCTATGTATACATGATTGATCACTCCTACACCATCATTGGCATAGACAAATTGTTTTTGACGCATCATCAAAATGGGTCGGACTATCCAAGGAATACTTCCTGGTCCATAAACATCGCCTGCTCTAATGATAATGATGCCAAAATCTGGCGGGGAATTGAGTTGTAATATTGCTTCTTCAGCTTCTATTTTCGTTTGACAGTAGGGATTATTATCTCCAGACAACGGCCCAGATTCTGTAATGCGATCGCAATAATTAAAACCATAGACCATGCCACTTGAAAGATGCATAAAGGCTTTGACACCAGCATTCTTTGCGGCTTTAGCAATATTGACAGTGCCGCCAACATTTACCTCACGAAAATGGTCAAGCGATCCACCTTCTTTTGCTAGTTCTGCCGTATGTGCAACTACATCTATTCCCTGACAAGCTATTTGGGCAATAGCTGGGTTAGTAACGCTACCAAGAATAACCTCAACACCCAGTTTTTGCGCTTTTTTAGCTTTCTCTGGGTAACTTTGCAGTCCCCGAACTTTCATTCCTTTTGCTATGGCTAACTCAGCAAAACGTGAGCCGACAAAACCATTAATTTCTGTGATGAGAAGAGTTTGATTTTCGATATTCACAGATTTAATCTACCACTGTAATACTGGTGCAATTTCAGGTGCGTCATCTACTTCTCACACATATAGCAAGAGTATCTTTAACACTGCCCAAAAATCTTATCCAGTTGTGATTTATAAGCATATTATGATAGGGAGATACTCAATCGCAACTCATATGCAACTCCTACGCAACTTCATAAATACTTGAGTCATTTTTTACAAAAAATAAAAAGTCATTTGCGTAAAAATACTAGAATTAACGCTCTAGCATTTTTATGCAAATGACGTAAACTTGAAATAATTTGTAATTGAATTAGTTGGAGATTTAGACCTTAAATTTATTCTCTACCACCCAGAAAGACTATTATTGGCGAGTGTTTCAGCAATGATTACGAATTAATTTAAAGCCTATTTCGTAATTTAGATTTTGCACTCTTCTACCTTCAATTTGAGGGAAGTAAAATGTTTTCCACCTAGTTCAATTTGCCCACCTGCACACCCAGCTTTTAATCTTTCAACTAAATAATCCAAATCATTAGCTATAAAATTTGTGCCATGATCTGGTTCTATTAAACTAACTAAAGATATATTTCTAGCTTGTTTTTCAACTAAGCTAGAAATACCCAGAAAGTTGAATACACCAGATTCATAGGTTCCACAAGGTACTGAAGGATTATGTACTCCAACACAGTATTCATTTGGTTTAAACCAATCAAATGCTGGGTAGCCGTGGAAATGAACAATTGGTGCACCATTTTTAATTAATTCTGGTGTATACAAAGCGGCAGAAAGACTAATCGCAAGCATGACATAAATATCATAAGAAGGTTTCATATCTGCTAACTCCGAATGAATTACTTTAGGTAGTTGGAGATATAGCTTTTCTTTCAAACCAATTCTGATAATATCGTCAGTAATACTCAAATCTGTTTTGTTTGACCCTGAACGAGAACTAACAAGCCAAATATCAGGTATTTGCCTAAATACGTATTCTTCTCTTAGTTTGATTTTAACGTAGCGTCTACCCTTTTCATTTTGCCGAAGTTCATTACTACTAAATCCTTTAACAGGTAATAAATTTTCCCACTCTTTTTTAGTTACTTCTACATCTCCAAAATATTGTGGAGGTTCAGCATAGGCAACAAAGCCATAAGAGACGCCTGTCCTACCATTTATAATGAAGCTGACAATATCTCTATGAGATTTTCTTTTAATAACTTCATCCAACTTAAAACCAGGAGGAAATAAACCTGTTGATGCTAATTCTTGACCCAATTTTACTAATTTTGCAGCATAGCTAGATTCTTGAGGATTATACTGCCCTAGCTCAAACCGACTCAGTAAAAGTGGTGCGATCGGTACAAAAACTTTAGGTATTAGTGATTTTAAGACAAATCTTTCTATCTCGTCTTTAGAAAAAATAGAGTCTGAAAGATTCATATTTAATATAGAAATTTTATTAGATGATACTCCAATAACAATTTCTGAAAATGTTCTAATTAAAGTGTTTAAGCCAATATTTATCTTTTGTTTGTATGGGATAGCTGGGTTAATGAAATCATGGTCTATTTCAGTAATTACAATCACTTGGGTTTTGCTAGGATTATCAACATACTTAGCTGCATGATCCTCAGCCCAACTACTCAATCGAGCCATTTTTATAACAGGTATTTTTCGACCATTTAAAACGAATTTAGAGTAAAATTGATAGAGAAACTCTGCTGCAAAGATGCCAATTTTTCTTAAAATAGAAGGACGTATTTCTACATCAATAATTGCATTAACTTCTGATTTAACTCCCTTAAACTTGAAGTTTTTCTTTCTGTTAATTATTGGAATATTTAGGTCATAGTTGAATTCTGCGATCGCTTCCTCCCAAGACAACACTTTGACTCCATAATCTCTCAACTTAATTTCCAATTCTTGACGAAATTTCCTAATTTCTTGATTGTTATAACTATTAGGTAAAGGTTTAAATGTAACTATCAGCTTTTGAGCCATAACTTTAGGATCGATAATTGGCGGCTTATACTCCACAGCCGATTGCTCTGAAAAACCCCCAATTAGACGACCAATAGTTTGTAAATTCAGTCCTTGACTTAAAGGGACAGAATCTAAGTCAGCAGCTACATGCATCTCGTGTAGAAATGCCACAATCTCCGCTTTGCAAGCAACTATTTCTGCTTGCATATCTAATGTGATTACTCCCTTTGGTGAGCGAATCTTTAATTTGTCATTATCAACCCACAAATGAACACCTTGTTGAGTGAGATTTGCTACAATTTCTGATGCGTTCATAGTTTTAGAATCTCCTGATTGTTTCAAAAATATTGATTTTTAAGCTTTTCAATTAAGCAATAGATAGCCTAATTGCGCGTTAAACTAGAGTCTAAATTTAAATTAGAAATTTCTAAAATATAAGACATAACATTATTTACCAGATTTTCCATAGTATTCTGACTGATTGAAGGTTGAGAAAAAACAAAATTCAATAGCATTTTTCCTTGAAAAGTTGAGGCGTGGATGACAAAAACGCCTGCATACAAAGCATGAGAACCGAGGAAACTGATTTCTTCTAATTCAAATTCGCCATAATGTTTGGGAATATTTACTTTGCCAACATTAGAAACAGAAACAGTGGCAGCTACTTGCCTGGGATAAATAAAACAAAAATCTATGAGATGCCTGGCAATCAAAATCATTTTAAAGAGGTCGCCAGACTTTTTACTAATTTCAAGCTTTTGTTTCACTTCACGGGCTAATTCCCATAAAGATGTGTTTTTCTCTATGGTATGAAATCCCATAATAGAGGAAGCTAATACAGCCATCTGATCGTCTTTGATTTCTGGTTCTAAATGCCTTCTCAAATCAAAATATGATAGGCAGTTTACTCGGATATTTTTTCTATTACCTTTAATTATTTTTCTGCCTATTGTAAACATCAGTACAGCACACAAAGCACTATGTACTGTTGTATTTTGTTGCCGACAATGATTTACAAACTTTTGGGTTAGGTCTTGGTCAAGTTGTCTGTGGATAATATTACATCGACGCTTCGCAATAGATACGTACTTTTCAAAACCTAATGTTTTTGGTCGATTCCAGATGTGTCGCAACGCAACTTGCAACAAAAAGATAGTGCTGTTTATCTTACCTCTGAAACCCTTAGTCCATTCGGGCATTAGTTCTTCGATAGGTGGAAGTGGAGTTAAGCTATTAACTAGATTAATTGGTTCACCGGACAGAATTTTTTGGCAACAAGTCAAGATTTCTGAGTGAAGTTGGATAGATGACAAACCATCTGCGATCGCATGGTGTATTGTTGTAATTAAGTAAGTTATATGCTCATCACCCACGAGATGAACAAGAACAACTCGTAGCAGTCCTTTGCTACTATCAATTTCTTTGTTCATCTCGTCATAAACCACTTCTTGCCACTGCTCATTATTTGACTGCCTAACAACACGTAAAGCAATCTTTGCTGTTCCTTGATTTTGAAAGCTGAGACTATTCTTAGAAGGAATAATTTGAGAATTTAGACGTGGGTGATGGCACTGAATCACGTCTAAAGCCTGTGTTAGAGTTTCCTCGCAGATATAGCCCTTGATACGACTAATAGTCACTATGTTCCAGGTTTTAGCACGGCTATTTAAGATTTCCATAGCTTGCTCAAGGCGTCCCAGTTTTCTGTTGTAAATCATATTTATTTTTGATTTCCTCTAACGACTGATTGTTTGCAAGCTTAATTTTATTGAGGTTGATGTTATTGAATAACCTGTTGAGTAAGCCTTGCTAAAAGCCTGAATATATTCATAGTTTCAAACTATCAAAATCTTGTTATCTTAACTCTTCAAGAACAGCTTCGGTTTTCAAATTTCAAAAATCTCCGATTGCGAAGCTTTAGATTCTTCGGCTAAACGCTGAGATAGGGTTTCAATAGTGGGGTAATGCCACAATAAGATTGGAGATAGCTCAAAACCAAACAACTTCTCTGCTTTGCTAACAAGAAACATTGCCTGTGCTGACTCTAAACCGTAGCTATCTAAAGGTTGACTTACATCTATATCTTTGGGTTCAACTCCTAACTGCTCTGCAATATGAGATACTAACCAAGCTTGAATTTCTTCTGCGCTATAAGACTGCTTTTTAGTTGTCTCAGGAGTAGACTGACTCATTTACACACCTCTGAAGTAAAAGGAATTGGATATATAGCATTCCTAAATAGGGTATGAACAAGCTATAATTTTTGTTCACAGCCTAAATAGGATTGCTGGACTGGCTAAAATTTTTGAAAAGTCCAAGGCAAAAGATATTAGGAAAAAGTCTTAACTTTCGCTACTGCTTCATATCTCTAAGTACACATCGAACTACGTGAAATTTGTCAATTAATCAGCTACCCGAATGCGAATATCACCCTGCACTATGCATTGACAGGCTAGGCGAATATTGGGATTATCTGGAGCTAACACATCAAGTAAAATCTGCTCCTCATCCATCACAGGAGTTAGATTTTCCATCCCACTTACAACTTCTATGAGGCAGGTTCCGCAAGCAACACAACGACAACCAAATAAAATTGAACTAGGATGTTCATCACAAATCTTAGTTAAGCGTTGGTTTGCTTCAACTTGAAGTGTTTTTTGGTCGTCTTCAAAATGAATAGATACTAACATTTCTAAACTCACTAGGTTCAGGAAAGAGGGTTAGCAGATTTAGCCACTGTTAGGCTACTTCAATAACTTTTTGAATTTCCTTCATTGCCAGAGCATCTTTATAACGCTCATAGCGATTACCTAGCTTACTTGTATTTAACTCTAATCCCAATTCTTTAATAAGACGCTCTAGCTGCTGAGATTTGTATTGCCAACTCTTTTGTTCTATGTAACCAATTATATTTCGCCACTTTGAACTCACCTGCCTCCAAGAATGAACTAATTGATTGATATCTACTTGCTTATCAGCTAATTCAGGATGGTGCAAAGACATACTTAGTGAGTTCAGCCCAATTCTAATATCAGTTAACATGATTCCTTGCACAGTGAGGTCTAACTTCTCCAAATAAGTTGTGAAACTAGCACTAATGTAGTCTTCCACAATTAGTTGCATGAAATATCGAATGAAATCTTGAGCCTCTGGAGGAGCTACCTTATACAGTTCTACTCCTAAATCAAAAGATGTTGTGTAATGGCGTGCTTCATCTGTTAAGTGACCCTGATTCAATTCAAAAGCTAATGGTTCATAATCAAACTTTTCAGGGGAATCAAATAAATAGGCTTCGCTTTTTTTTAATTCAACATTAGCCATGTACCGATACAGCAGAGCCAAACTACCCAAGCCACTTTCTTGAACTTTTTCGGCGGGTAGCATTCTCATAGCATCCCCAATCATGAAGCGTAAAGTTCGATATGTAAAATTTTGACCTCGCTGCTGTGTCTGTTCGATAATCTCTTTAAGAAAGCTTTTCCCCTTTTGAAGATTCAACAGAGTTTCATTTAAATCTTCATCAAAAGTAAAACGAGTATCGAAGTTTTCAAAATCTGATTGAGGTATTGCACCAACAGAACCATAGAAAAATCCAGGCTCATCAAAGGAGCTTTGAATTCCTATTTCTCGACAGACCATACTATATACGGTTCTAAAAGACCAAATGTGATCCATTTCTTCATTAGTTTCCTGATGAAGAATCATAAATTCGTCTGAATATGGAGCAAAAACTTTTTCGGCAATGCTCATATTGGATATCAGAGACTGATATTCGCTATTGGCTACATATTTGTATAAGTTAGCAAAGAAGGTCGCAGATAAAATCGACATTTGACGAGCATTAAAGGAAAGTAAATACTCACAAATTGGTACGGGTAAGGGGAGCATTCCCGGATAAGAGTAAAGTTTTTCTCCTTTAATTCCCTGCTTGCTCATCGCTATAGCGACAGTTTTTAATTCTAAGGGATGAGTATGTGCCTGCTCGAAAAGCTTATTTTGAATCTTGGGAATTCGGTTATCGATTTTAACAGTATTCATGTGAATTTACTCCTTTAATTAAAAGTAACTGGGCGATATTCACTGTAATAAGCTGGCATTTGTAAGCCCTGAATTTTCAAACTTTGCATCCGGTATAAAAATGCCGCTCCGGTCATAATGTGGTTCGCAACATCAACTACCTGGCGATTATTTGATTCAGATAAGTAAGAACCTCTAACCCAGTCATTGAAGCTGCCCATAGCTGGGCCACACCAGATTTGATAATCCATTTCTCTGCCTTTTTCCCCAAAGTTAGACCAACGGGATGATAATCCCAAATACCAACGAAAAATTAGAGCCATTTTCAGCTTGGGATTATTAACAGCCTTATTTAATTTATCGGGATTGCGTTGAGACAAATAATTAACTGTCTCTTCCCACACTGCTTCTAAGCTCTTTCTTAAAACTTGTTTTTCTAATTTCTCTCTTTCTGCTAGCGGAATATTTTCAATGGAGTCATAGTTTTTGTATAACTCAAACAATTTTTGTGCCCGTAAAGGAAACATAGTTCCTTTTTTGAGAACTTGGAGTTTTACCCCCATTTCAAACATATCTGCGGCCGGGGCCATCATCACATCAGCCATCTCGGCTTGAGCCAATAATTGTTTAGTATGTTGAGAAGTTCCAGCTTCAATGCAAGACTGGTTAATTGAGCCAGTCACAACATAAGCAGCCCCCATTATAAAGGCAGCTAATGCTGATTGTGGTGTAGCAATACCTCCTGCTACTCCGACTCTGACAGGTTTTTGATAAGAGAATTTTCTTTGAATTTCATCTCTCAATTCCAAGATGGAAGGTAAGAGACAAACCAAAGGACGATTATCTGTATGACCACCAGAATCAGCTTCGACAGTAATATCGTCAGCTACAGGAATTTTTTCAGCTAGGGTTGCTTGTAATTCACTAATAAGACCTTGCTCAACTAATTGGTTCAAAATTTTTGTGGGAGCAGGTTGCAGAAATTTGATTGCAACTTCTCTCCGAGAAATTTTGGCAATAATTTTATTTTTGATTTCGATTTGATTGGCTGCATTTAAACTAAGTCCAGCAGCGCGGTAGTAAACAATGTTGTCAGTCAAATCGAGAAAGGCGGAAGCTTCGATTGTTCTCACCTGATATTTAAGATACAAATCAACAACACCGCGTTCAATAGCAGGTTCACTGGGGCTGTGAAGTAAGTTAAATGCGTAAGGCCCTTGGGGTAAAGCTTGTTGAATACGGTTAATGGCTGCTTCGACGCGAGCAGGAGATAAGCCACCAGCACCAAATGAACTTAAGATTCTCTCTTTACCAAGGGCAATTACTAGTTCTTCAGAAGCAATTCCTTGAGCCATTGCGCCTGTGGCATAAGCGTATTTTACACCATAAAAGCTGAGAAAATTTGGATCGCCTAATTGTTGAGTTGATAGAGGTGGAACAGCTATTAATATTTCCGCTTGTCCAGCTTTTTCTGGGTTGTAAGGATATAAATAACCTTCATTAGTTGCGCCAATTTTTCCTTGGACTCTAATAATATAACAAGGTTTTTCTAAATTTAGCAATTTAGCTTTAATACCTTTTTCATCAAAAGATACAGAATCTAAAATACCTTGCCAAACTTGATTTTGGTGGTAAATAAAGTCTGATGTTTTAATGTAGCTACCATTGTTATTTACCATATTATCTGCGCCAATCATGCTTTAAAACCTCCTATTAAATAATTTGTTAGTGCTGCTAATTCTAAACCTAGTATGTATTCCGAGCCTGAAGCTGGGAACGAGGTAGATTGCATAAATCCTATATTCCAATACTCTTGGGCTACAAAGCTTAATAATGTTGGGTTTCGTTCCTCAACGCAACCTACGCCTACGCCAGTTTTAGTTTTTAGCCTTAACCCAAGCGTATTGTCCTATATTCAAATAATCTGGGTTTTTCACTGCCTGAAATGATTATTATTCAAATAACTTCTGGTAACAAGCTATTTGCAACTGAATTATGCTACTAATTTGTTTTAGCGACTCTTGTCGCGCTTGTAAAAAAACAGCATGCGCTCTGGTCATGCGGGACGCATTTTCACTTAGCTTTTGATAGTAAGGGCTATGTAAATTTAACAAATGCGGTTCGTCAACAACATTGTAAGTTGTCAAACTAGGAGTCAGATTATTTTCCTGTTCTGTTACCCAGTTTTCGCTAAATTCTAATTTTTCTACAGTTTCATTTCGCTCTTGTAGTAATAACTGAGTAGGTTCGCTGACTTTTTTTAGATTAGCTTCCTGTTGGAGAGTTGTTAGATTTGCAGAGGTATTTTCAAAGCTTTTAGTTGGACTTGGAATAAAAGAAGAGTTCATCTGGGCAAATTCCTTTAATTCTAATAGTTGATATTGCTGTTGATTAACGGTTTTGATTGGATATTTAAAAGATATATCTTGAGTAATTGCTTGGTTTTTATTGTTCAAAGATGTGTAACTAGTCTTGCTACTATCTAAGGTAATAATTCTCAGGTTAGACTGGCTTTGAATAGAATTTTCTGGTTCTTGAGAATATAGTGGTGATAAATCTAGGTCAACCCGATAACTGAGAAGTTTTGCTAAAGCTTTGATAATAGAAGTATGATCCTCTACACCTCTTTTATTAAGAGACACTGTGACGTGTTCTTTTGCGTTGAGGGTTTTATCAATCCATCTGGAGCAGTTACTACCGGCGCCTACTTCGATGAATATTTTGAAACCATCTTCATAGACGCGGTTAATTAACTGAGGAAAATTAAGCTGTTGACAGAGGTTTTGAGCAATGTTGTGAGCAATAGAATGGCTGTCAAGCTCAATAGGTTTATACTCGGCTGCGGAATAAAAAATAGTCTCTGGTACGTTTTGAGTAGGTAATGTATTTAATCTCACAAGTTCATCGTACTCAGAGCGCATTGCTTCGCAATGAATGACATGGGTGAAGGGAGCAGAAAAAGCATCACAATTTAGATTATTAATCACCCGTTGACAGGCTTGAATTTCACCCGCGATCGCAACTTCTTCTGTAGTATTAATTAAGGGTAAGTAGACGTGCTTTTCATCTTTGATTGCTTCTTGAACCCGCGATACTGGACACATCAGAATATAGTTGCGCCAAAAATCTTCGCCTTGCTCATTCTGTCCTTGAGGTAATCCCCAATACTCTCGCACAGCATTTTTGGGGCCAGATAGCCTTGTCTTCAGCAGAGATGATGAGTTAAAACCCTCGCTACCTTCTTGAAACTCAGTCCAGATACCTTGAGCCAACATCATGCTAATTTCGCCCAAGCTATAACCAAAAGCAGATTGAGGCTTGAGTTGAAAATAATTTTTCAGAATTGCTGTCATGAGTCCAGCACAGGCCATTTCTGATTCAAGTACTGCTACTGAATCTTTGAGCAATTTCTGTTCCAGGGCTTCTAATTGCCTGTTTGACAATTTTTCTAAGCTTCGAGGATAAATAAGTTTTTCGACGTTGGCAACACGATTGTAGATGCTTCTGATGAGCGGATCATCGTAAAGTTGAGGAAATAAGCGAAACAGATTCCGACCTAATCCGATATAAGCGCTAAAGGCACCTGGGTAAACGAAAGCAACTTTACCTCTTTGACCCAACGGTTTTGCTGTAAAATAGCTGCCGAGAGGACTTTGCCAGTCTTTCCCTGTCTCGAAGGCATTGGCAATACCCTTGAGGGAATGCTGAATTTCTCGTTGCAATTCATCTTGGTTATGTCCAAGAATTGCTACTGCATAAGTTGCCTGTTGACGCTGTTGAAAAGCTGTAAAAGTCTGTCTAGCAACATCAGATAGGGAAGAAGAATTTTGAATCGTTTCCTGAAGTGTGTGGATTTCGTCTAATAGAGTTGATTGCTCATCAGCTGCGATCGCAAATACATGATAAGGCATTTGCTCTAAATATCTGCTGCTGTGATGTTTCTGATTTGGTTCCTCTGACAAAATTAAATGTGCATAACTGCCATCTATCTCTATCCCGTTAATTGCAGCTATTCTTTTAGTGGCTCCTTTTTCTAAAAACCAGGGTTTTGATTCTGAAGCCACATAAAAAGGACTATCTTGCCAAATCTCCGGCGTTTTGGGGCCAGACCATTGAGGAACTGCGGGAATGTAGCGGTGATATAAGCAAAGTGCTGTTTTAACCAGACTAACTATTGCCGATGCCGCATAAGTATGACCGATATTAGCTTTGACACTACCGATCGCACAAGTTAAATTTGGTTCCAATGTGCGATAAGCTGTGAGCAAACCTTGAATTTCTGACTCATCTTGCTGGGGAATTCCACTACCAACAACTTCTAAATAGTTGATATCTTTTGGTTGAATATCTGCACGATGAAAAGCCTGTTGACAAACTTGTGTTACCGTTTCGGAATTTAGGGATTGGGGATTAGGGACGCGATTTCTTGAGTTTTCTACGAGACTGAGAGCGTCAATCGTTGCATATATGCGATTGTTTTCTTGTTTTGCTGTTTCGTGCAGTTTCAATACTACAGCCGCCGCACCCTCGCCGATTGTCCAGCCATTGGTATTCTGGTCGTAACTGAGAGTATTTACGCCTGTGTTGACTTTTGTGATTTGATTTCTTTGTAAAATACTAGCGCCATCTCCAACAAGCTCGATCGCACCGACCAAAACAGCATCTACTTCTTTAATTTCGAGTAGTTTTTGTGCAAGCTGTAAAGCTTTGAAAACAGTATTTTGTTTAGCAATTAATGTGAATGCAGGGCCAGCAAAATTCCATAATTTGGAAATATAATCAGCTAGTCCGTTTTCGATATAACTTGGAGATTCACTGTCTTTGTCGATAAATCCCAATTGCTCTGTTTTGGAAAGTTGATCTAGAGTCAGTTCTTTAGCAGTGGCAATTATTATTGCTATTCTTGTCCCTTGAGGAAGCGCCGCATCTTTGAGAGCATTATCAGCTACCTGAAGCATTAACAGTTCTTGATGGTTAAAATTGTCTACTTGTTCTGGTGAGATTTCTAAAGGTAAAGGATCAATTTTAAAATCTTTGATGTATGCGCCTAATGGTAATATACCATCGGCAAAACCATAGTTTTTCAGCAAATTTTCTTGTAAGCATTGCTGAGGAGGTATGGAAATAAAATGCTGAGTTCCCTCGTAAATACTGCGTTCAAAGGTATCTAATCCTTTGCAATTGCCACCTAAGTAGCAATCCATTCCTACTATCGCTATTTTAGGAGTTTTATTTTTTGCAAATTCTTCCATTACTTACCTCCTCAAGTTGCTGATTCTCTGAATTTTCACGGTATCTGGAAAAGTTATCTCTAAATCAATAGGGTTCAGTTAAGGCTTTTCTCTTTGTCAAAGTGAATTTTTTTTAACGAACCGCCAAGGACGCCATCGCGTAGCGTCTCGTTAGAGAAGGACGCCAAGGAAGAAATGCTTACAGCACTTCCGGCAATGAGGTACATCCTAAAAGCTGAAAGCGATGATAGGAGAGGGGCAAGGAGAAAACTATATTGCATAATAGCCGGAAGCGCTGTAACTGAACTGTATTGCTCTCTAAATTTCTATCCTAAAATTTCCAGATGATGTGAAAATTCAGGCTGATTCTTACTTAAATTTCATCTAATTGCTTGGGTAAAATAGTTCCCTTTGCTCCAAGCATTCGGGTATATATTTGTCCTTGCGAATTATGGGCGATGACATCCACAACTAAACCCGATTCTGTCTTGGATTTTATTTGACAAGAAACGTAAAATGTTTCATCAAAGGGGACAGCTTCAAATTGTTCAAAAGTCTTGATTTCTGAAGGTAAACAAGCTACCTGATAAAAATGCTGCGCCCAAATCCAAAATGCATGAATCTGCACATCTGCAATGTAGGGATTAAATGTTTGGACTGGGAATTGTCCTTGTTCTCTTTCTGCTGGCTCCGGTAAATAGCATTCTATGGTTATCTTGTCTAGAGTGGCATTTAAGACAGATTTTACGCCTTGAAAAGTAAATCCGTGAAATAAGCTAGCTGCCCCATTTTGATAAAGTGATGAAGTCGTAGCGGTGATTCTATTATCCTGGCTTAAGTTCAGAAATTCGTGTGTAGGGGCATTAGGAAGTTGCCGCTTTAGCTTCATCTGGCTACTAAAATGATAACGGATTTTACCTTCTGGAGTTTTACTCCAAATTTTGGCATCAAAATCTATCTCATTGATATCATTTTTAGCAACTTCTTGCAATTCTAAAGTATATTCAGTTGGCAAATTCTCATCAAAAATTAGTCCCTTCAAAACTTTATAATTTGTACAACTGAAGGCTTTGTAGCCTGGATAGATTTGTTCGCAAGCATTAGCAATCCATAATAGTCCACAAGTTGCTGGTAGAACTGGATAACCAGCAATTACGTGGTCTTGTAAAAATGGATTTGCTGCTAATGTGAGTTGCCGTTGGATACGAAAATTTCTTAACTCTCTGGGTAACTTTTCGGGGATATAAACCAGGGGACTACCAATCACAACTTGCACAGTTTCTTGATTTGCACTAGCTAGTTCATCAACTAACATTTCTGTGCCTATATCAATAGGAATAGTCTCGATATTTCGTTCAGCAAAAGCTTGCTTTAATTCGGGAGAAACCATACCACTATCCCAAGGGCCCCAATTAATCGCTACGACATGAGAATGGGGATGGTTGAGTTTGACAAGGTGGGCTGATTTGTTGAGAATTTCATTAGCGATCGCATAATCTGTCTGTCCCACATTTCCGTAGAAACCAACTACAGAAGAAAACAGAACTAAATAATTCAATTGATTGGGTGGTACACACCGCAACAGGTTTTCTAAACCTTTAACTTTGGCAGTGTAAACTGTTTCAAAATCTTGGACTGATTTTTTCTCAATCCGTTTATCAGCCAGATTACCAGCCCCGTGAATAATTCCTGTTACTGGGCCAAAACGCTTAACAGAATTAGTAACTTGCTCCTTAAGAGCGATCGCATCAGTCACATCAACATTCAAATATTCAGCTTGTCCACCCGCCTGCTTAATGGCTTGTAAGGTTGTGGCAATTTCCCGACTAGATGAAATAGCGTTAAATTTTTTCTGCACCATTGGAGGTGTGGGTTTTTCGCCTTTGGCGATGAAATCCTCCATAATCCGCTTTTTCAAATCGGCTTCACTCGAGTAACCTTCAGCCCATACGGGTTCTGGCCCGGTGACGGAACGACCTAGCAAAATAAACTTGCATTGATAACGTTGCGCTAGTTTGATCGCACACTGAGCCGTTATCCCTTTGGCACCGCCACTTACGAGAAAAACCTGAGATTGGGGATTGGTGATGGGGAAAAGGTTGGAAGAAAGGGTACTGGGTGCAAAGGGGATTCCCCCTAGTTTCTGTTCCTTGTTTTTTTGTTCTTCCGGTTCACAGATTAAGGTTGCTCGTCCTTGTGAACTGTATCCCACTTCCACAACTAATAGATTCGGGTCGTGAAGTTCGGCGAGAATATGCTGGGCTGATGTTTCGGCATCTAAATCAGGACTGAGGTCGATGGCTCGGCAAAATACAGATTCCCATTCCTGGTTCAAGCTTTTGGTGAGTCCAAATAGTCCAGCGCCAATTGCACCAAAGTTAGTTTTTCGCCCAAGTCCAAATTCGCCATCCAGACGAGCCACCGTTACAAAACTGCTGCGTCCTTGAAGTGCTGCTTGATTGAGTGGTTCTTTGAGATATTTGGCGATGAGAAAGACATGGCGAAGAATAGCTTTTTCTGATTCTAGATAGCGGACATTATTGCTTGTATCTTCGTGATTTGAGGGATTCAGATGGATAAACGCGCCAATTGGGCCATAATTATTAGCGATCGCTCTTAACTGTTCTTGCAAATGCTCCTCGCCCAAATCTGCAAGCACCACGCGACTAATCCCTTCAGGTAAAGCAGATTGCTTAGAAATCACGGTTGCAGGAAAAGTTAACACAACGGTTTTCCAGCCGCGCTTTAACAGAGTCTGGGCTAGTTTCGCCGTGGTTAGAGAACCGTCATCGGTAAGCAAGGCGATATGCTGATCGGGTAACGTGAAATCTAAAACATCAGGTTCGGGAAGATATTTGAGTTTGACAGGAGAGCGAAGAATTTGGGATGAGGCATTGGGCAGAGGAGAAAACTCTTCTCCCTTGCTCCCTGCTCCCTGCTCCCCTGCTTCTCCCCCAGTCCCTTGTCCCTTTTCTATATATGCAACAATTTGTCCGAGGGTATTTAGTTGAGCTAATGCTTCTGAATTCAGCTTGGGTAAATCAGGGTATAGTTCTAGCAACGCTCCGAGAATTTCCACCAGTTTGACGCCATCAATTCCCAAATCTGCCTCAATATCCATTGACAAATCTAACATTGTCGTCGAGTAGCCAGTCTTTTCACTAACGACGTTGAACACAATGTTAGTAAGCTCTGAATCTGCTAATTCAATGGACGAAACCGGAGATAAAGAAGCATCGTTATTAGTTTCTTTCTGCCCCTCTGCTCCTCTGCTCCTCTGCTCCTCTGCTTCCCCTGCTTCCCCTGCTCCGTTGGCAAAACCCGCCGCAGGTATTGCTGCTGAGATTTCTGATGCAATTTTCCCCATATACTCAGCTATTTGACCGAGGGTGCGTAGCTGTCCCACTTCTTCAGGATTCGGCCTGGGCAAATCAGGATATAGTTCTAGCAATGCTCCCAGAATTTCCACCCGTTTGATGGAATCAATCCCCAAATCGGCCTCAATATCCATCGTCAGTTCTAACATCTCCGTTGGATAGCCTGTTTTATCACTAACAACGTTAATTAGAGTTTGGCTGAGGATAGCTTGATCAATGATTACTGGTGGGGATACAGGTGCTACTGGTTCTGCGGGTGCGATCGCTACAGTTGCGGTATTATTCTCCTTTAGTGAAGTAATATCCAGAACTGCTGTTGTTTGATGATGTGTACCATTACCATTTGTGCCGTTACCATTAGTTGAAACTGGCTCAGATTTAGTAGCAAATCCGTTAGTTGGTACAGCAACCGATGCAGTCTCCACAACCGGGATATCTTCTTGGGGTGCTACTGGACTAGGTTGATAGTTGATCGGCGGTATCAGACTTTGTGGAGTGCTATTGCTGGGCGACTCTTCATAGTGTCGCTGGAGCAATTGGAAAAAGTTATTAGTATATTCTTGCTGATAGTTCAGATATTGCTCATGGATGCGGATGCTGTCAGCTTGATGGTCGTGAAACCGCATGATGCTGCGCTCTGAACTAGAGACTACGAGTTGCTGTGTTTGTGTTTGTGGTTCGCGGAATTTACTATTTCCCCACAACGCATGTTGTTGCTGCGTGAGTTGGAAGAAGGTTTTGGTATATTCTGTCTGATGGTTCAAAGATTGTTCATGAACCTGTAAAATCTCACGTTGATGGCGATTGAACTCAATCAGGGTGTACTCTAAGTTGTCTATAGCTCTTAAGTAACTTAGAGGAAGTTCTGGAATAGGTTGCTGAAGCTTGATATCGAGTTGATCTGATTGCCCATTCTGCACAGATTTCACTCCACCGTTGACTGTTACCTTCTCTGTTGGATGAGAGTGGTTATGTGTTGTTGAGTAAAATTTATTGCCATTAGTCGCAGTAGATTGACCATTGACTGTTACCTTATCTACTGATTGAGAGATGTTAGGTTTATTACCGTTATCAACAGTAGATTTTACTTGATGCCCATTTTGCATAGCTTTTTCAAAGGACTGCTTCGTTTTCTCGGACACAAAGTTGGTGCTATTTAAGCGGACATTCAAGATATTATTTGGAGAAGCTTCTGAGGTTTTGTACTCCAGTTGATAGGGGTCTAAGTTTTGCAAAGGTAATCCAGCAACGCGCAACTGGATAACAGCTTGTCGCAAAGTGCGATCGCTATCTTTGAGATGACTGGTGTTTAAAGCTACAGCTAAATGAGGGCGATCGCTCAAAATATCTTTTACTAAGTTGGTAAGAACGCTCCTCGGCCCAAATTCAATAAAGCAGTAGCCGCCTTCAGCATAAATATTTTCAATTTCCTGCTTAAATAGCACCTGATTCTTCAGGTGTTCTTTGAGGACTTTCTGAATAACTTGCGGCTCTTTTGGATAACGCTTTCCAGTTACATTTGTGTAAACCGGGATTTGTGGCTCATTGAAAGTTACTTTGTCAACTGCTCTAGCAAAGGGTTGCTGTGCATAAGCCACTAGTGGAGTGTGAAAGGCTGCGGAAACTCCCAACAAGATAGTAGAAAAACCTTGAGTTTTCAGAGCCTCCTCTACATTGGCAATTTCAGCTTTCGTCCCTGCTAACACCATCTGATTTGGAGAATTCAAGTTAGCAATGGTAATCTGCGGGAAATTCTGAATAAGTTTTGTAACTTCATTGACATCCCCTTTCACCGCCAGCATCGCTCCCGCATCCAACTGGGGATCATTTGGTGCAGCCATAGCTTGACCCCTAGCTTTGACTAAGAAAAAGTAATCTTTCTCACTCAAAACCCCCGCAGCCCAAAGAGCGGTAAGCTCTCCAAAGCTATGACCAGCGACAAAATCCGCCTTAAACCCCGCTTGTTGCAATATCTTGTACAAACCAGCGCTAAAAGCCCCAATTGCCGGTTGTGCATAAGCTGTTTGCTGCAACGCATTCATCTGGGCAGTTTTTTGATCTAAATCAAACACAGGATTGGGGAAAACAACCTCTGAAAGGGGCTGCAAACCATCCTGGCGTAAAAGGCTGTCCATTTGAGCATAAGTCTGCCCCAACTCAGGGAAGTTAATCAAGAGTTCCCGACCCATCTCTAAGTATTGCGAACCTTGCCCAGAAAATAGGGCAACTACCTTCCCATCTGTAACTATGCCAGTTTTGCGATAGTAAATTCCTTGGGGATGCTCCCAAGATTCTGCTTGCAATTTGTTTTTGAGCAAGTCAATACTTGTTTGCAATAATTCGCAAGCTTGGGTGAGAGAATCAGCAACAAACCCAAGTCTGGCATTTGTAACGGGAATTTCTAAAGATTGAGACGCCGAAATCAATTCTGTATAAAGCTGCTCTCCCGTCTCAGATTGCAATTGCTGTCCAACTTCTTGACAACGCGACAACAATTCGTCAGGCGTTGACGCAAATAACAATAGCGACTGAGAAGGTTTGTGTAAACGATAAGGGAGATCGTGTTGACTTGTATATTCTTCCAAAACGACGTGATAATTTGTCCCACCAAAGCCAAAAGAACTTACCCCTGCACGTCTGGGCTGGTCATCACTGCTAATCCAGGGTCTAGTTTCCGTATTTAAATAAAATGGGGAACTATCAATATCTAATTTAGGATGCGGTTTGGTGACGTTAATCGTGGCTGGTAATACTTTGTGGTGTAAAGCCAAAGCCGTTTTAATCAAACTCGCCGCACCCGCAGCCGCTTTTGTATGTCCAATCTGCGATTTGACAGTTCCGAGGGCAATATGTTGTTTTTTAGGATTGTTTTCGCCAAAAACTTCTTTTATCGATGAGAATTCGGCTGGATCTCCAGCCATAGTGCCAGTGCCGTGTGCTTCAATCAAACCAACACTTGCAGGTGAAAATCCCGCATCTTCGTAAGCACGATGTAAGGCTCTGACTTGACCTTCTGGACGCGGCGCATAGATGCTTTTATAACGCCCATCGCTAGAAGTGCCAATGCCTTTGATGACTGCATAGATTCGGTCATGATCTCGTTCGGCATCCTCAAGGCGCTTTAGGACTAACATTCCCACACCTTCGCCCAACATCATCCCATCAGATTCTGCATCAAAAGGTTTGACATTCTTACCTTGGGAAACAGCAGGAGTTTTGCTGAAACACATATAGGCCATAATTGAGTTGTCGGTGTCAACTCCGCCAGTGATCATCATATCGGCTCGATGCTCAATTAGCTCACTAATTGCCATTTTCAGGGCACCCAATGAACTCGCACAAGCGGCATCTACTACACAGTTAGTCCCGCCCAAATCTAGGCGGTTGGCAATTCTTCCTGTAACTACATTTGCCAGCATACCGGGGAAGGCATTCTCATCCCACTGCACATAAGCACTTTTGATTTTCTCGATAATTTTTTGTGTATCCTCATCGGATAAGCCGCTACCCTTGAGGACTTTTTCCCAAACTGGGTACTGCATTCTCGCAGTTAGTGGAACCGCCAACTGCCTACCTAGAGCCACACCTAAAATTACACCAGTGCGTTCGCGGATGCGATCGTAGAGATCGCTACTTAACTGTCGAGATTCGCCATAACCAGCATCTTCCATCGCTGCTTTGGCAACAACTAAACCTAACAATTGCGAAATGTCTGTGACTTCTAGGCTGTTAGGTGGCAACCCAAATTCCATTGGGTTGAAATTGATATCCGGGATAAATCCGCCTCTTTTACAGTAGGTTTTATCCGGTGTTCTGGGATTAGGATCGTAATAATCTTCTACATTCCAACGCGAAGCAGGAATATCAGTAATACAATCAACTTTATGAAGAATTTTTTCCCAATATTCCTGTAAGTTTTTCGATTGGGGAAATATAGAAGCCATCCCGATAATTGCAATATCAGTTTTTTGGCGCTGTATATTTATTTTGCTGCTTAGTGGTACATTTCCAATCATAACTTTTTTTTCCTGTATGAGCTTAATTAGAGCCTGTTCACAATTGCTCACTTCTTCTTGCAACTGTGCCAAAACAGCTTCAATTCTAGAAGCAGCCATGACTTTATCTTCACTATTAGATTTGTGAAATGTAGAGGCAATTTTAAAAATTTACCTCTACAAATAGATTAAATTTGATTCTCTTTGAGATGAGAATAGGGCTTATTGATGATGAATGATATGCTTTGAGTTGAGGATTCTAGCAGAAATCTGATCGGCAAAAGCCGCTATAGACAAATGGAGGGCAGCTTGCCGCTTTAGCTTAGATAGTTTCATCCAGAAACTTATCCTACTCCGTTTTATGCTATCAATTGCAGCTTGTGCTTAATATTAGGCTATTTACTTATTCATTACAATTGATATGCAACTTATAAACAGGTGGATTGAGTTTAAGAATAATTCATAATTCAGAATCAATTAGCGGTGGGTCTGAATCCCCCACTAATTGTAGTCCACATTTTGGGTTACACATTTGCTAGTTTTACTTGGGTAAGTGAATCAGAATTTACACATTAAGTTACACAGAATCTTCTTCTGAATTAGGATTTTCATCTTCTTGACTTGTTATCGTCTGAGGTTGAGCAGCAGCTAATAACTTTTGCTCTAGTCTACTAATACTAATTCCCAACTCAGAAGCTTTTTTAGTTTTCCACTCTTCTAGTTCACAATCGTGTTGATTGAGCCATTCACGCACCGCAACGCGGGCCATCTCAGCTTTGCGAAGAGTCTGACGAGCTGCATGAAAAATCAGTCGCTGGTTATCAAAGCTTGGCAATGAGAGCATGAATCGCTGTAGTTTCATTTTATCTAGGGTCTTTGAGGGGCGATCGCTATCACTCACATAACTATTAAAACTCATTTCAATTAGTATGTCATATAGCAAAAGTACATTTAAGAAATTGCATACAAATTGCATATATCTTAGTTTTGCTCATCATTATTTACTCTATCAAATGCTCATAAAAAGGAGTAATCCGTTAGCAAATTTAGACTATATGTAATTTATGGGAGTATTTAAAGACACAGATGTCCGACTGTTGTAAGAAGCTAGGTATCTGTGAATTAATACTATAGCTTTTACATCTATCCAAAAGTTGATTTATTTTAAAAAAGAATTATGCATTAATCAATAAGCTAATTTAGTCAAAAATTATTATTGCAAAAGAATGAATTTACTTCAATGTAACAATAACCACTAGTAACTATATCTAAAGAAGGAAAAGTATAGCGAACAATAGATCGGTTACAAACCAAATACTTATTTTGATATGCTGACTAACAGTAAGGATATAACAGTGTTAAAAATTGGTAAGAAACTGCAAAGATTATCTATGATTTTATGTCGGATATTTGCCATTATTTTTGTTATCAAGATTGTTGCATATAGGTTGCAATTGAGTATCAATCGGTTTATTGTAAATGATTAAATGATGTAATTAAATACTGTTTGCTTAAGAAAGCGGAGAGATACATCAATAGGGGGAATCTAAATATAAATTCACCTGATTACCTGGTCGCTCCATATATTCATAAACGCACAGTATGACAATGTGATTTAATGCGATGAACCGTATTGTAAGAAGCGTTTTGCATAATTGAACTGTCACGAAAATATAAGGGCTTGCTGGCATGAGACTATCTGAGCTAGATCCACTCATCCCGCTAATTGAGTTAAGAGAAGAACTCTTGAAGTTACCAAAAGGCTACTCATTCTATGAAGAAGAACTAGTAGATTTTTTATCCCGACGAAGATGGCCAGAAAGTAATCGTCGCATTGATAGGACAACTTTCTGGCGGTGGAGAAATGACAACGGAATTGAGCATCAAAAAGTATTTAGCCGATTGGATATTTTGAAACTCTGTCAAATTTGCGACCACTATCGAATAGATGGAACTCGCAACGAATATTTGGCGATCGTTAAAAGTAAAAAAGAGGTAGTACTAAACAAATAAAGCTACTTCTGGCTAGATACTTGCAGAAAAACTCAGAAGTCAGAATTCAGCATGAATTCTGACTCCTGACTCCTGAATTATTTGTTGATAAAGTACCAGATGGCTCTACCGAAAGTTGATTCTGCTAACGGATTGATAGATCAATATGCTTCTTGTTAGCGATAGCTAGCTTTGGAAGATTCCTTCCAACCTCCCTTCAAAAGGCTTGCTTTAATTCCTTCATTAAAATTATGGTACAAAAACAAAAACAGTCATTTATAAAACCATTCATCAAACCTGTAGGTTGGTGGCCGGTTATATTAGCAACTACTGTGGCTGTAGCTACTGGTGGCGTTACTTTCTATACCTTTTCACGATTTCAGTTGTCATCGAAAGTTGAGCCTATAGCTACCCCAAGTAGTTCTTCTAAAATGACTGCTATTGCTGCTTTAGGACGTTTAGAACCCCAAGGAGAGGTTATCCGTCTGTCGGCCCCAGAGTCTCAAGGGGGTGTGAGGGTAACAAAACTCATGGTAAATAAAGGAGATAGGGTGCGACAGGGGCAAGTAGTTGCAATTCTTGACAGCTATTTTCCCCGTCTTGCAGCCTTAGAAAAAGCCCAACAACAAGTCCTAGTTGCCGAAGCTAGTCTTAACCAGGTAAAAGCTGGCGCAAAAGCCGGAGATATCTCTGCACAAAAAGCAACCATTGCTCGTTTAGAAGCTGAGTTGCGTGGAGAAACTTCTGCCCAAGAGGCAACGATCGCTCGCTTAGAGGCCGAGTGGCGGAATGCTGAAAGTGAAAATCAGCGATATCAACAGTTATATAAAGATGGGGCGATTTCAGCTTCCGACGCAGATACTAGGCGTTTACGAGTAGATACAGTTCAACAACAACTCAATGAAGCTAAAGCTTCGCTCAAGCGCACTATAGAAACTCTTCAAAAGCAGTTAACTGAGGCCAAAGCCAGACTCAAAAGTATTGCTGAGGTTCGTCCTACCGATATAGCAGCAGCACAAGCTGATGTCGAAAGTGCAGTAGCTTCAGTTAATCAGGCTAAGGCAGAGTGGGATTTAAGTATTGTGCGATCGCCTATAACCGGACAAATCATGAAAATTAACGCTTGGCCTGGAGAAGTTATCGGCACTACAGGAATAGCTGATTTAGGTCGCACACAACAAATGTATGTGGTAGCAGAAGTTTATGAAACTGATATTAAAAAAGTACGTATAGGTCAGTCTGCCATTATTACTAGTGATGCTCTACCAGGTAAATTGCGAGGAAAAGTTGCAGATATTGGTTTGCAAATTGGCAAGCAAAATATCTTTAATAGTAATCTACAAGCAGACACAGATAACAAAATAGTTGATGTAAAAATTCGGATTGATAACCTGGAAGATAACCAGCGAGTCTCTGGTTTTACTGATTTACAAGTGGAGGTAATGATTTATATTTGATTCTTGTAAACAAAGTTTTGTTAACTAGCTGAATTTTCATATACTCCCTGCTAGCAATTTGTAAATTTCTACACCTTAGTTCTCTACGCGATCGCTAAATAATCCGTAATTAGAATATACCCAATAATTATTGCTTTCAATAAAATAGGTTCTTCAGTACCTGTTATGCCAAATTATTAGTTAAACATCAAAACTAGACTTTAAAATCAAGTTTAGAACGCTTAAGTCCCAAAAATGACCTAAAATGTTAAAAATAATGCCTGCTTTTGTTGTGCAGCAATGTTTTCAGCTTTTTAGCAGATTAATTTAGCATACTAAGTACTGAAGAGCCATAAAATATTTCTCCTCAACTTAGTTTATTTTCTATCCTTGAGGTTTACTAAATGATTCTCAATATCCCCTTAGCTTGGCTACAACTAGTCCGACAAAAAATCCGCTTTCTCGTAGCTTTGGCTGGGATTGCTTTTGTCGCAGTTCTAATGTTTATGCAAATTGGTTTTCAAGCTGCCCTTTATGATAGTGCTACGCAATTGCATAAGAATCTAGAAGGAGACTTATTTTTAATTAGCGCCCAATATAAATCTCTAACATCAAATCAAAGCTTTTATCGTTCAAGCTTATATCAAACATTAGGTTTCGATAGTGTAGAATCAGTTAGCCCTTTGTATGTGCAATTTGCTAAATTTAGAAATCCTGACAATGGTCTAAAATTTCCAGTGTATGTGCTAGGATTTGACCCTGTTAAATCAATTTTTAAACTTCCAAATATCGAAGAAAAGCTCAATCTAATCAGAATTCCTAATATCATTTTGTTTGACCGCGATTCTCGACCAGAATTTGGTGCGATCGCTAAAGATTTTCAGCAAGGAAAAGTTATAAAAGTTGAAATATTCACCTATACTGGATTAGTTGGTTACAGAGTTAAAATTGGCGGCTTATTTAAGCTAGGGCCTTCCTTTGGTGTTGATGGTAATTTAATCGTTAGTTCTTCAACTTTTCTCCGAATATTTCAAGATCGTTCGGTACAAAAAATAGATGTAGGCTTAATTAAGCTTAAACCTAATGTTAATCCCCAAAAAGTTTTGGCAGATTTATCAGCTAACTTACCCTCAGACGTAAAAGTCATTACCCGCAAAGACTTTATTGCTTTGGAAAAAGCTTATTGGTCTCTTAGAACACCTATTGGATTTGTGTTTAATCTGATGGTATTAATGGGATTTGTTGTTGGTGTAATCGTTGTTTATCAAATTCTTTATAGTAATATTTCCACTCATTTAACTGAATATGCAACCTTAAAAGCAATGGGATTCAAAAACAAATACTTGTTAAGTGTAGTTTTCCAACAAGCTTTAATCTTAGCATCTCTAGGTTATGTTCCAGGTTTAGCTATATCTATAGCCCTATATGATGTGTCAAAAAATGCTACTAAATTACCAGTTATCATGAGTACAGATAAAGCTATATTAGTACTGATTTCAGCAATATTAATGTGCTTAACTTCTGGATTTTTATCTACAAATAAACTCCGAAATGTAGATCCAGCAGACATTTTTTAGCTAAAATTTATTGCCTAAATAAAATGTTTAAAGAAAGATTCATTGTTAGCATAGAAAATCTTAATCACTACTTTGGTGAGAAAAAAGTACGAAGTCAGGTATTATTTGATATTAATTTTAATATCAGATTTGGAGAAATTGTAATTATGACTGGGCCATCAGGTTCAGGAAAAACAACTTTACTAACTCTAATTGGTGGATTAAGGTCTGTCCAAGAGGGAAGCCTTAAATTTTTAGGTCAAGAGCTTTCTGGAGCCACTAATGAGGAATTAGTTAAAGTACGTCGCCATATTGGCTATATTTTTCAAGCTCATAACTTGCTGGATTTCTTAACAGCCAGACAAAATGTTCAAATGTCCCTTGAATTACATAAAAATATTCCTGAGAGGGAAGCTCGTAGCCAATCAGAAGCGATACTCAATGCTGTTAAATTGGAAAATAGAGTGAATTATTACCCATCTGATCTCTCAGGAGGACAGAAACAACGGGTAGCAATTGCTCGTGCTTTAGTAAGTCATCCCAAATTAATTTTAGCTGATGAACCTACAGCTGCTTTAGACAGTAAGACAGGCCGAGATGTTGTCACCTTGATGCAGGAACTAGCTAAGGAACAGAATTGTGCCATCTTAATGGTCACTCACGACAACAGAATTTTAGATATTGCCGATCGCATCATTGAGATGGAAGATGGTCATTTAGTCAGAGAAGTTTGCTCATAGCCCAAATGCAAGAGAATTAAACCACAAGATTCTCCACTTCTTAAAGAAATGGGGAATTTTATATTGTCATATATCCTTGGTAATAAGCTAACTAAGAATAAAAGTATTCCTTAAGTCTTAATTAATACACCTCTGGAGTATAAAGTTATAAATTTCCAAGTCAAATAAAATTTATAATCATTATTAATATAATTTCAACGGTTGTCAGTATCTGGCTGTTAAAATTTTCTGCTTTCTTTTTCATGATTTTCTCTAAAACTTCTTGTTGTTATTTTCACTAGGCTCAATGCAAATATTTATGCTGTGGAAGTTATTTTTTTGTGTATAATAATTATTTTTAATATGTTTTGATATATTTAAAAAGTCTTTGACATCTAAAGATTTTTATGGATATTTTGTAAATTACCCCTGTATGTATACCAATCGAAAGTAAAGTTTTCAGTGTAAAAATTGTATCTATCTTGAGGCTTGCTTATTTATCTTTTAGTTATACTTATTTTCACTCTAAGCTAAGTTTATATTTAAGTTAATTCTTTCGACATAACTAGTTTTACTCTTCTGATAGAAGTCTGCAAAAAGAGAAGCATATATGCTTAATTAGAGTAACTTCAATAAATAGACATTCGTTGTAGAAACTTGAAAGGATGCTTTGGCTCAATACAATGACTTTTTACAATGTTTTGAAACATTATAAAGCTAGTTAAAGGATCGTCAATATGTATTGTCAAACAAAATCTGCTGAATTAAGTAACAGATTGAGTAGACAATATCGGTTTTGAAAATCAACAAACTACAGGAATCTAGAACATACAAGGAACATAATTATGAGACCTTTTGATTTATCTAAAGCTGTTTTGGCTAGTCTCTTTGCCATCAGTTTCGCGTCTGCGTCCTTACCTGTGTCCGTTTCTGCCCAAACCGGAAGTTCCGGCAGTGGCAGTGGCTCTAGCTCAGGCACTACTTCCGGTGGTGGTAGTACAGGCACTGGTACAACTGGTACAGGTACTGGTACTGGTACAAATGGTACTGGTAGTACAGGCACTGGCACAACTGGAACAGGCACTGGTACTGGTATTACAGGTACTGATAGTACGGGCGCTGGCACTGGTACAACTGGAACAGGAACAACTGGAACAGGCGCTGGCACTGGTACAACTGGAACAGGAACAACCGGAACAGGCGCTGGTACTGGTACAACTGGAACAGGTGCTGGCACTGGTATTACAGGTACTGATAGTACGGGCACTGGCACAACTGGAACTGGCGCTGGCACTGGTATTACAGGTACTGATAGTACAGGCACTGGCACAACTGGAACAGGCACAACTGGAACAGGCACAACCACGGATGGCACTGGCACCACAGGTAGTAATAGGAATACAGGTGTCACAACCTACCAAGAAAATAGCGATCGCGGTTCCAATTGGGGTTGGCTAGGTTTGCTTGGTCTGGCTGGTCTAGCTGGTCTGGGTCGTAATCGCGAAAAAGTCCGGGCTTATAACGATCCTAATGAAGTAACAGGCACTCGTTCTAGATAGTATTCACCCCACTGTAGAGGCGTACAGCCGTCGTTTGTGTCAACTTCAGGCTATTACAGCAGTTAGACCACATGATGGGAGGAGGATAATATTACAGCAGATTTCAACTTGGTGAGGTAGAGATAATCGTAGGGGCACAACATGTTGTGCCCCTACCCTAGGGTGTTGATTTTGATGAAATTTGGTGATTTTCGGTTCATCCTATTTTTGTAAGAGTGAAAAATCTCTCTCCTGTCATTGCTTCGCTCCGCTCGCAATGTTTACTAGGATTCTATCTCACCGATCGCTGGCATTGGTCATTTCTCCCTTTATCCCCTCATCTCCCCACTCCTTTTTCAAGAAAGTAAACTAGCAGAATTTACGTCCAAAAATAACGTCGCTTGGGATTGTTGACGGAGAATAGAAGCCGGGCAATCTGTATTTATAGCTCCTTGTAACATCTCTTTTACCACATTCGCTTTACGTTTTTCTGGAGCAAGACAGATAATTTTTTTAGCTGAACAAATCGCCGAGATGGTGACAGTAAAAGCATATTGCGGAACAGTTTCTAGATTCGGAAACTGACCTGTGCTTACTTGTTGCTGTCGATTCACTGTATCCAGTTTCGCTAGTTTCACACTGTAAGGATCTTGAAAATTTGCTACTGCTGGATCGTTAAAAGCTAAATGTCCATTTTCGCCAACACCAAGACAGCATAAGTCAATTGGTTGTGCTTGCAATAATTTGGTGTAGCGATCGCACTCTGCTACTGGTTGCAATGCATCACCTTCTATATAGTGAAATTGCTTAGGAAAAACTCGCTTCTCTACACGTTCTCGCATATAGCGCCGGAAACTGGCAGAATGGTCAGCAGTTATTCCTAAATATTCATCTAGATGGAACAGAATAATCCGTGACCAATCTACACCACCCAATGCAATCAAAGCATCAAGAAATTTGAGTTGGGAGTTACCTGTTGCTAACAATACAGCAGCCGTATCCTGTTCGTTGAGAACTTGCTGTAAATACTTTTGTGCGATTTCGGCAACGTCCTGGGCCATTTCAACTTCAGAGTTGTAAATCTGCACTAGTAAATCATCGACGTGAAAAAAGTTTGTAGCGGCTAGCATTTGCTTACATAGAACGTTATCAATTATACGGCAGTTTGCCTTGAGGCTCTACTTCTGTGCCCTTGCAGTTTGAGGATTTAGCAGATTATTTGTCACTTTTTACCCTGTATTAACCAAGGAACAATTACTAAGGACAAAAAAAATGTAAACTATTGAAATTAAGTTAACAATTATTTACATTTTACCCAAAAATCATGCTGGCTGCAATTCTGTTTGACCTAGACGGCACTATTGTCAATACTGACCCCATACATTACCGAGCTTGGCAGGAAATGCTGTTAAATTACAGCATAGAAATTGACGAAACATTTTATAAATCTCGAATTAGTGGGCGGCTAAATCCAGAAATTGTTAAGGATATTCTGCCACAATTATCAGCAGCAGAGGGGCAAAAATTTGCAGATGAAAAAGAGGCACTTTTCCGCAAACTCGCGCCAAATCTCAAACCGTTGAGTGGATTTTCTGAACTGCTCAAATGGACAGAAACACATCAGTTAAAACGTGCGTTAGTAACTAATGCTCCTAGACTAAATGCAGAATTTATGCTAGAAGTTTTGGGAATAAAAGAAGCTTTCGATGCAGTTATTTTAGCGGATGATTGTATTGCAGGTAAACCCGACCCTGCGCCCTACCAAGTTGCCCTGAGCAAGTTGGGGATCACAGCAGAGAAAGCGATCGCTTTAGAAGACTCTCCGTCTGGTATTCGGGCGGCGGTGAGCGCAGATATCCGCACCATTGGCATAGCGTCCACCCACAATCCGCAAGTTTTGCAAGAAGTCGGCGCATTTATGGCAATACCAGACTTTACTGATTTGCAGTTATGGACATTTCTAAACTCACTCATCGAGCCAGATTTAAGTGCGATCGCCTCTAATTTTTGAGCGTAAAATATAGCCGCTAAAAGTGGGTTGTCCAAAAATCGCGGGGATTATCAACTCTGCCGCGCTAACGTTAAAGTTGAAGTACGCTTAATTTTCCCACCGACTAATGACAATCCCCGGTTCATCGGGGATTGAAACAAAATCCCTCAATAGTTTAGAGTGAATTAGAGTAGCAATTTATTGCGCTTTTTAATATGAAAATCTCTGTTACTGTCAAATTTTAATTTTTTCTGCTTGAGAAACCCGGAATGCTAGACCGAATTTTTGATTACCTCGACTTTCATTTCAGCGTTGAAGCCCCAATAGTCTTGTTGATCCTGGTGCTTTTAGAGGCGCTGTTATCTGCCGACAATGCGATCGCCCTGGCTGCGATCGCTAGGGGGCTGGAAGATAAAGAACTTGAGCGTAGAGCTTTGAATTTTGGTTTAGTCGTTGCTTATGTGCTGCGAATCACCCTGATTCTCACTGCCACTTGGGTACAACAATTCTGGCAATTTGAATTATTGGGTGCTGCTTACCTACTGTGGTTGGTATTCCAACACTTTACCTCACAAGAAAGCAAAGACGATCATCATCACGGGCCGCGTTTTAATTCGTTGCTGCAAGCCATCCCTGTGATTGCATTTACAGATTTGGCATTTTCTTTGGATAGCGTGACAACTGCGATCGCAGTTTCTCAAGAAAAATGGCTGGTGCTCACGGGTGCAACAATTGGTATTATTACCCTACGATTCATGGCGGGATTGTTTATCCGTTGGCTAGACGAATATGAAAACCTAGAAGATGCAGGCTATGTAACTGTAGCGTTGGTGGGCTTGCGTCTGTTATTGAAAGTAGTGAACGATGCTCTAGTCCCACCAGAATGGATAATGATTGCTGCCATCTTCCTGATTTTAGGCTGGGGATTTTCCAAGCGTGTTGACACTGAATTACCCCAAGTAGAACCGGAAAAGAGCGAAGTCTCTAAGTAAGAAGAGGGGAGAGGGGAGAGGGAATAGGGTACAGGGTACAGGTACAGATTATTCCCCATACCCTGTAACCTGTCATCTGTAACCTCTCCCCTAATATCTTACTCGTGCAACCAAGGCGTTAAGTGTGGTTGCCAATTAACTAATTCTTCATCCTTAAACCATAGGGCTATTTCCCGTTGCGCGGTTTCTGGAGCATCAGAACCGTGGATCAAGTTGCGACCAATATTTATGCCAAAATCGCCCCTAATCGTTCCTGGCTCTGATGTTAAAGGGTTAGTAGCACCAATAATCTTTCTGGCAGATGCAACGACACCATCACCTTCCCATACCATCGCTACCACTGGGCTAGAAGTGATAAATTCCACTAGACCACCAAAAAAGGGACGTTCTCGGTGAACATCGTAGTGTTGTTCTGCCAATTCCCGACTGACTTGCAGGAACTTTAAACCAACTAGAGTAAAACCTTTGGTTTCAAAGCGACGGATAATTTCCCCCACTAATCCGCGCTGTACTCCATCAGGCTTAATTGCTAAAAATGTCCGCTCCATTCCTATCTCCCAAAACTTAATAAAATTTTTATCTAGTCAATTGTCCTTTGTCCTACCCTGCGGGAAATCGCTGGCGCGTCTATGTCATTTGTTCTTCGTCCTCTATCTTGAGTCCAAGGATTTTGCACCAATGACCAAGATTTCGACTACGCTCAGTACAAGTGACTAATGACTAATGACTAATGACTCTTGACCAATCAGAGTTTATCTCAGAAATTATCTTTAGGTGCATATACGTTCCCAAATGAATGCGCTAAATTGTTAACTCGTGGGTGAAAAACAGAGGTCAGGAAGAAATGGGTGTTGATTCAACCGCTACATCAGACGAGGTAGTACAAGTACCGTCCAATGGACAGAAATTTGAAGTGAAAAATCATAAGCAAAAAAAACTGTTACCACCGAGTACTACCACAGGAGATTTACCTCGCTCCTGGAAAATTGAGGATAGCGAAGCGTTGTACCGCATTGAAGGCTGGGGACAACCTTATTTTTCCATTAGCGCTGCTGGTCATGTAACCGTGGCACCCAAGGGCGATCGCGGGGGATCTCTCGACTTGTTTGAATTGGTCAACTCTATGAAACAGCGCAACTTGGGACTTCCCATGTTGATTCGCTTTTCTGATATTTTGGAAGACCGGATTGAGCGGTTGAACGCTTGTTTTGCCAAAGCGATCGCCCGCTACAACTACCCTGGTGTCTACCGTGGTGTGTTTCCTGTCAAGTGCAACCAAGAACGGCATTTGATTGAGGATTTAGTGAAATTTGGCAAGCCTCATCAATTTGGTTTAGAAGCCGGTTCCAAGCCAGAATTAATGATTGCTCTGGCTGTGTTGGATACACCAGGAGCATTGTTAGTTTGCAACGGCTACAAAGACCGAGAATACATCGAAACAGCAATGTTAGCCCAAAGACTAGGGCAAACACCAATCATCGTCTTAGAACAGATTGAAGAGGTGGATTTGGTAATTGATGCCAACCGCCAGTTAGGTATTAAACCAATATTAGGTGTTCGTGCCAAACTCAGTACCCAAGGTATGGGACGTTGGGGAGCCTCTAGTGGCGATCGCGCTAAATTTGGTTTGACAATGCCTGAAGTCATCGAGGCTGTTGATAAGTTACGGGAAGCTAACCTCCTCGATTCTTTGCAATTGATGCACTTCCACATCGGCTCACAAATCTCAGCCATCAATGTGATTAAAGATGCCATCCAAGAAGCCAGCCGCATCTATGTAGAATTGTCGATGCTGGGGGCGGATATGAAATATCTGGATGTTGGTGGCGGCTTGGGCGTAGATTATGATGGCTCCCAAACCAACTTCTATGCATCGAAAAATTACAACATGCAGAACTATGCCAACGACATCGTGGCAGAGTTAAAAGATACCTGTGCAGAGCGGCAGATTCCCGTACCAACACTGATTAGTGAAAGTGGACGAGCGATCGCTTCCCATCAGTCAGTGCTGATTTTTGATGTTCTCAGCACTAGTGATGTCCCCCTAGACTCACCAGAACCTCCGCAAGAGGGAGAGTCCCCAATTATTAATTATCTTTGGGAAAGCTACCAATCCATCAACCAAGAGAATTACCAAGAGTTGTATCACGACGCTGCACAATTCAAAGAAGAAGCCATCAGCCGCTTCAACTTAGGAATTTTACGCCTCAGAGAACGAGCCAAAGCCGAACGGCTCTACTGGGCTTGTTGCCAAAAAATTCTTAATATCACTAGACAGCAAGAATACGTTCCAGATGAATTGGAAGACCTTGAAAAAATCATGGCTTCCATCTACTACGTCAATATGTCAGTGTTTCAATCGGCACCAGATTGTTGGGCGATCGATCAGCTATTTCCGATCATGCCAATCCACCGCTTAGATGAAGAACCAACGCGGCGGGGAATTTTAGCAGACCTCACCTGCGATAGTGATGGTAAAATCGACCGCTTTATTGACCTGCGCGATGTCAAATCGGTTTTAGAATTGCACACCCACAAGCCCGGAGAACCCTATTATTTGGGGATGTTCTTGAATGGAGCTTACCAAGAAATCATGGGCAATTTGCACAACCTCTTTGGCGACACCAACGCCGTTCACATTCAATTGACGCCCAAAGGCTACCAGATTGAACATATAGTCAAAGGTGACACCATGAGCGAAGTGGTGAGCTACGTCCAATATGACTCTGAAGATATGGTAGAAAACATTCGCCAGCGTTGCGAGAAAGCATTAGAAGAAAAGCGCATCACCCTAGCGGAATCTCAGCGACTACTACAAACCTACGAGCAGAGTCTCAGAAGATATACGTACTTAAATAGTTAGGGGATAGGTTACAGGGAATAGGTTACAGATTTATTCCCTGTTCCCTATTCCCTGTTCCCTATTCCCTAATTTGCGTTTGTCCCCAACAATTCCTCTATCGCTTGTCGTTCAAGAGGGGTGTGGGATGGTGGTGTCTGACGGGCATCGGTAATCAGCCAGTCTAAAGCAGCAGCTTGAACATCGATCGCAGCGCCAGTTTTATCCACGCAATAACGTCCAAACACCAGCTTATCGACTAACCGGACTCCGGGCCCCAGGCGCGACCATTCAAAAATCACGCTGTTATCTACTGTTGCGCCACTACATATCCAACAATTGGGGCCAATCATTGCTGGGCCGACGATTTTAGCTCCGTCTTCTATTCTCGTCATCCCGCCAATGTAAACTGGGCCCGTGATATCAACTTTGTCCCAATTTACAGCGACATTTAAGCCAGTGTAGATGCCGGGGGCGACTTCATGACCGGGGATTTGCACATTTTTGATTTCACCCAGCAGCACACCGCGAATCGCCCGCCAATAGTCTGGTACTTTACCAATATCTACCCATTCAAAGTCCATAGGGATGGCGTAGAAGGGGGCTTTGATTTCTACTAGTTTGGGAAACAATTGGCTACCAATGTCATATTCCACATCAGAGGGGATATAGTTAAAAACCTCTGGCTCAAAGATATAAATACCTGTGTTGATGTTAGTGCTCAGGGCTTCTTCAGTTGAAGGTTTTTCTTGGAAAGCTTTGACACGACCATCTTCGTCAGTGACAACCACACCATAGCTAGAAACTTCTTCCTTGGGCACAGATTTGGTGATAATGGTAGCGATCGCTCCTTTAGCTTTATGCCATTTAACCGCCGCAGTTAAATCTAAGTCAATCAAAGCATCGCCACACAAAACCACAAAGGTATCATCAAAAAACGGTGAGAAGTCTTGGATGCGGCGCATCCCTCCAGCTGAACCAATTGCTTCTCCCTCTAATTTCCCGTCGTCATCAATTTTCCCTTCAAAAGAATAGGCAATCTGCACCCCAAACCTCTGACCATCGCGGAAATAGTTTTCTATTTCCTCAGCCAAATGACTAACATTGACCATAATCTGGTCAAATCCATGTTGGCGTAACAGTTCCAGCAAGAACTCCATCACTGGCTTTTGCAGGATGGGAATCATGGGTTTGGGAATTGTGTAGGTAATCGGACGGACGCGAGTACCCTTGCCGGCCGCGAGAATCATCGCTTTCATAAAAATTTATTCCTCAACCACAAGCCAGTTTACTTTTATCGAGTGATACTTAATCATCAGTTTTTATTTCTGCTCTAAGTTATCCCTCAAAACAGGGATAACAGGAATTTAGTGGTTATTGCAACCATAGGTATACTTAGATGACAAGCGATCGCTTATCTTTTCAATTTACTCGGATTTTGGGACTGAATCAAAAATCTGTAAATTATCTGTAGAAATGCTTTTAGCTTTCTTAGTTCATCGACTGCTCAAAAGGTTTGCAGGAGTTAGCTGAATCTCTAAGTAGCCGAATTTTAATTTCATGGTAAAACTCCTCTTGAAATAGCTCTACTTTCGATTGGGCCGAAAGTAGTAGTAGCGCCCAGAAAACGCTAACTAGGTTACTATGGTTACTATGTTTAGACTCATGTCCAGAACCATTTTGATTGAGAACCTTTGTTTGAGTCCACAATTCTACAAGTTGTTCTAAATTCAACCAATTTTGTTCTAAACTTAACTCTCTTGCCGACAATTTCAACACCTGTTCTAGTTCCCCAGCTACTTCTGTCAGATTTTCCTGGTGAGCTAACTCTAGCGCCTCCCGCATACTTTGGACGCTAGGTTGACGCCTGGGACGGATAGGTTTGCTGACTTTTTCTACAAGTTTCAATTGGTTCGCCATGATTTGCAATTGCTTGATTAACTCTTGCAGAGTCACACGGCGCTTTGGTGGCGGCATTGCCGATGCGCGACGACGCAATTGCCGTTCTAACGGTAGACGATGACCATGATGTGATAAACCGTCTTCACCTGACAATAGAGAATCATCTATTACACCATCCTGTGCATCTACTACTGTTGACAATTGCATCAAGGTATTAGCCTTGAACAATACCAACATTGATGCTGACAAAAATGCTTGCCCAGATTGAGATAAGTCAGCTTCATAGCCTCTTCCTATTGACTCCGGTGCCATCAGTTCTAAGTAACGGTCAATCACCTCAATCACTTGGACATCCCAAGGGTCAATTTCTCCCTGTTCCGCTTGGTAAATCAGGTGTGTGATTGTTTCTAATAGCTCGGAAGCTTCCATTAATGGGTTCTAAGTTAATTAATGAGATATAAAAGACCTTCAGGACTGCTGTATATGGATAGCGGGGCGTTGAGCTAGTGCTGAGTTTTGAGTAAATTAAAAATTTCTCAGTACTTATGTACTTGGTACATACCCCTCACGCCAGTTCCTTCACTTGGCGAAACTCCAGACACTTGTAATCAGAAATTGCCTGGTGGCAGTATCTTCTGAAATTTGTAATCAATCACCATTGTGAATTGTGAGATCAGATTGTGCAACTTTTGATTCTTTCACTTTGTTGCTTCGGCATCACCGTGCCAAAAAAGATTTTTGCCCCCAAATTTATCGGGGGCTATTGGATAATCAAAAGCCTGTTGGGCAACTCTAGAAGACTTGTGTGTACACTGTAAGTCTCAATTTGGGGGCTGGTCATGAGCAATAGTGACAGTTGACGCAAAGTTACTCGGCTTACCGCTTTTGATTGCATCAAAAGTGCCTTTAATAGTACCAGCAATGGGAACAGCAACAAGTGTCCCCAACAATCCAGCAATTTCATACCCCATCAGAATAGCCACAAAAATCCAGATGGGATTCAGTCCGATAAAATTGCCCAGTAACCTGGGAGCTAACAGGTTATCTTTAAGCTGCTGCATGAGAATTGCCGCGATCGCAACTTGAACTGCTAACCACCAATTTTGCAGCAGTACTAAAATTGTCACCAGACCAATGCCAAGAGAGGCGCCGATAAAGGGAATAAGTTCTGAAATACCAATTAATATCGCAAACAACAAGGCAAAGGGCACTTTCATCACTAAGAAAATTGGCGTCAAGGTTAGCACCATGAATAGCCCTAGCAATAACTGGCTGAGGAAGAAGTTTTGAAAATTTAGGCGCAAGGATGCGGTAAGGGGATCTCCAATATTAGAGGGCAAAAGATTGATCAGACCATACCAGACGCGATCGCCATATAAAAGCATATAGAATGCAAGCACAATTACTAACACTACGTCAAGTAATCCTGAGAGCAGTGTCCCAGCAAATCCCACTGCCCCAGAAGCTAGCTGTTGCACCAGATTCTGAATGTTGGCATTGATTTGACTGCTTACAACCCTCAAATCAATTGGCAAACGTCGTTGTTTTGCCAGCATCTCAAACTGCTCTAAGTTTGCTTGACTGGCGCCTAACCAATCAGGGATCTTATTTAACAGTTGGATTGTTTGGTCAATGATCAACGGCACTAGGGTAACGCCCAGAATCCCTAACAAGGTTAACGTTGTAAGTAAGACTATGATCACCGCCTGAGTGCGGGTGATTTGAGCACGTTCAAAGAACTTAACTGGGTAATTTAGGAGAAAAGCCAGAATCGCCGCAATGCTCAACACGGTAATGGGATGCTGGAAATAGCGAAAAAGCACAGACAGCAGCCAGACATTGAGAGCGATAATCGGGCCGCTCAGACCATAAATTAAGAGGCGTTGAAGGGAGGCCGAACGGCGCATCTTATGCAACCTATATTTAAATATTCCTTGAAAGAATTTGTAAAATTCTTGATGACACTGATCATTATCTGATCATCATCATAGATATTTTTTACAAAGACATCTATAAGCGTATCTGATCGAAAGGAACTGAAATCAAAATGGACAAAACCGTAGCTGACCTTCGCAAAGACTATACCTTGGAAGGTTTGAGCGAACTCGAAGTAGACCTCAATCCTTTTATCCAATTTAAAAAATGGTTCGATCAGGCACTAGCAGCACAACTCCCGGAACCCAATGCGATGACCATTGCCACTGCCACACCAGACGGTAAGCCCTCAGCCAGAATGGTGTTACTCAAGGATTTTGATGAACGGGGCTTTGTCTTATTCACCAACTACAACAGTCATAAAGGGCAAGAACTGGCAGAAAATCCCCAGGCGGCTTTAGTCTTCTGGTGGGCAGAACTGGAACGTCAAGTCCGAATTTTGGGTTATGTAGAGAAAGTTTCTGAAGCTGAGTCTGACCAGTATTTTGAAAGTCGCCCTGCCAACAGTCGCCTAGGTGCGTGGGTATCTAATCAAAGCGAGGTGATAGAAAGCCGAGAAGTCTTAGAGCGACGCTTGCAAGAGTTCCAGAGCAAATATGAAAATGAGGAGATTCCTCGACCGCCTCATTGGGGAGGCTTACGAGTGATCCCCACACAAATTGAGTTTTGGCAAGGGCGCTCAAGTCGTCTGCACGATCGCTTGCTCTATAGCCGTTTAGATAATGGCACTTGGAATATTAAGCGATTGTCACCCTGAAGAAGAGGCAGGGGGCAGGGGAGCAGGGGAGGCAGGGGGAGAATAAAAAATTAGCTCTTTACCCTCTGTCTCCCTGCCCTCATGCCCAATATCCAAATCAAAACATCTGTTAAATGTCAATACATTACCACTGGGCGATCGCATCTTGAATTGCTGCCCGTGCTTCTGATAAAGATTGGGTACGGGCATCTCCTTGATTCAGACTATTAGCGTTAATAAATTGAATGTCTGTAATCCCAATAAAGCCGAAAATCGCTCGCAGGTATGGTTCTTGGAAGTCATAAGCCAGGAAAGGGGATGTTGCGCTAAAGTCACCACCGCGAGCTGTGATGATAACCGCCTTTTTACCCTCGACTAATCCTCTAAAACTACCCTGAGCATCTATTGCAACAGTCCGGTTAATGCGAACAATTTGGTCGATATAAGCTTTAAAAGTGGAAGGTATATTAAAGTTATACATTGGCACTCCAAAGACATAGCGATCGGCTGCCAAAAACTCATCAACCAGTTCGTCAGAAATCCTGATTGCCTCAGTTAATTCTGGGGTATGGGTTTCGGGTGGTGAAAATGAGGCCGCAATCCAAGCTTCATCAACGTGAGGAACTGGGTGACGCCCTATATCTCGATAAGCGATCGCGTCTTCAGGATGTGCTGCTTTCCAAGCACTGACGAATTCTTTGGATAGTTCTCTGGAGTGCGATCGCTCACCACGGGGACTGGAATCAATATGTAGGATGTTTACCACCAAATATCTCCTGATTAGCTAAAATTTCTGCTTTTACTGTTTTTAAGTCTAAATTTCAAAGCATTACATCAGATACTAAAAGTAACTAGTTACTAAAGTAAAGTAGTTACCATAAAGTAACTGTTGAATAATTTTGGCTAATTTATCGATGTCTGTCTCTAAAAATCCTGAAGCTTGCCCAGTCAGTATTCTGATGTCTTTACTATCAGGGCCTTGGACAATGTATATACTGTGGGTATTGTGTAATAGTGGGCCGACTCGCTTTGGTGCATTGAAGCACTTAGTAGTAGGCATCTCCACTAAAGTTCTAACGGAAAGACTGAGGATGCTTGAGACAGCAGAGATTATTTATCGCCACTATGAACCAACTGTTCCGCCCCAAGTAACTTATGGTCTTACAGAACGTGGTCAGGAACTCATTGAAATCCTTCATCAACTCAATGCACTTGCTGAACGCTGGTATGGCGGCGAACAACAGTCTGAATGTGAAGCAAAAAAGCCGATGGAAAATGCATCGGCTTAACTGACAATATTCAATAGATAAATAATCTACTGTTCCTGGATCGCTGCTGCTTTGGGAGGAAACTGAATTCTGGGATCTGGCATGAAATTGTATCTCAAGTACAATCCTCCCGCTACAAACAGGATAATTAGCAACCCACCAATACCAAGGGGACTAGGAAGCCAGAAAACAGCTTCTATGTGATTTAGCTCACCAGGCTGGAGTTTCCACACTAATTGATTGCCATTTTTTTCTGGCTCAATGGCAGTTTCAGTTAGTTGAATATTTTTAGCTCCCCAAGGAGTCTTCAAGCTAAATTCCAAATCGAGAATTGAACCAGCATTAGCCAAAACGTTACCTTTGCTGGCAATTAGAGAGAGCGATCGCAAATCCAAATCATAAATCAACCGATTTCTGACTAAAAGTAAAAAATTGTTCTCCTCCAAAAGGACGTTTGATTCAATTTTCGGCAGTTCTGAGTCAGATTCGCTTTGCACAGACTCAGAGGGTTGATTCGTATGGGAGTTAAAAAATTCGTTGAACTTCTCTTGCAATTCCCTACCATTACTAAAAGGAATTGTGACAATGATTTCTTCTTGGGAAACTCGCTGTGCTTTACCTTCAAGTTGACGGGCGCGGCGTTCTATGCTATTCAACCATTCATACACAGAATCGCCACTAAAACTGGTTAGCCGTTCTCCCAACTTAATATGTTGTACTAGTTCGCCACTATTTGAGTTGTCAAAGTTAATTCCCACATCGTACTTAACACAGCCAGTCAGTAGCAGGGATGTTAACAGCACTACCCACAAAATAAGATTTCGGATCGGAGAGACCCGCTTGATTTGATTTCGACCATTCAGTGGTGAGAAAAATTTATTCTTCGCCAACACAGAATTAAATGGTCTGATTAACCACAAGAAAACCTTTCCGAAAATTGAAGAATTCATAACTATAAGTCTCCCCAAAAGTCAACAATCCAAAATTGGTATCAGCCAGGGGTTCCTGAAAAACTCAACCAAACCAAGTACGAGATGGTTAAGCCAATGGCAATTAGCGCCACCCAGATAAAGCGATTATCTCTGGTATTGACCTGACTGAGGTCAACGAATTCTGGCTCTGTAGGTTTAGGTTTTTGCTGGGCAGAAGATTTAGTGGACTTAGCGGGGATAGAAATTTTAAATTCATTATCGGGTAATGCTGCCAAATCAGGGATTTCGGTCATCCATTCGCTGGGTCTTTTCAGCTTTGGTGCTTTTAAGATGTAAAGCATCTGCCGCGCTTGTTTGCTGGTTTCAAAATGGGGATGGCGTTTGAGTCTTTCGCAAAGAGCGATCGCATCATCCGTGCGTCCAGCTGCTTCATAAGCTGTCACCAGATAAATTTCTACTTCGCCCCCAAGGCGAGAATTTCGAGCTAACAGGGCGCTGGCCTTTTCTAAATTTTCTACGGCTTCGCGGTATTGCCCATTTTCAAAGGCAACTTTCCCAGTCTGGTAGTGGGTTTTAGCAATTTCTAAACTTTCTGCACTCACGTCTTCTATAAAAAATCAGCACTATTTTAATTTTGCCAATGCCAGCAATCTTTTTGGAATCTTTTCAAAAACTGGCAATTTCAGAGTGGATAAACTTCTAAAATTTTAACTAAGTAGCTGCGACAATTTTCTGATTAAAAATTCCGGTATCTAATACAGGTGAGAAATATATGTTGAAAATTAAGCATTCGCAACTGAATTGGCTCTTAGCAGGGATGACTTTAGCAGTGATGGGTGTAACCATTGCTCCAGCTTCCGCACAGTCTGTGATCGTGATTGATGGTGGGTATGGAGTCAGGCAATCGCCTGCTGTCGGTTCCTTCATTTATGGTAGTCCGATTCCCACACCTATGCCTGTAGACCCATCAACGGGACTAATACCACAACCCACTCATTACTACAATTATTCCTATCCCCAGGTAAGGCAGAACGTGAGAAATTCCACCCTGATTAATCCAACTTTGATTAATCCAGCAATTCGTGACTCAACCATAGTTAACCCGGTAATTATCAATAACTCATGGCGTCGTACACCATTTAGCGGTGGACGATCGCGGGTTATTATTACCTATCCTCGATAAGGGAGCAGGGGAAGTAAATTCTTCCTCATCCCCTTCTAGGTGGTAAACTGCGAACCCAGAATCATTGTCCCAATCCCAACGTCAGTAAAGATTTCTAGTAACAGAGCGTGGGGAATGCGACCATCGATGATGTGTGCTGCACGGACTCCTTGAGCAAGCGATCGCACACAACAACTCACTTTGGGAATCATCCCACCGCTAACTATACCATTGGCAATCAACTCGCGGGCTTCGCGAATATCTACTTTCGGAATCAAAGTAGATTGGTCTTTGTAATCTTTTAAAATTCCACTGGTATCGGTCAGTAAAATTAACTTTTCTGCACCTAATGCTGCGGCAATTTCTCCCGCTACAGTATCGGCGTTAATGTTATAAGCTTGCCCCGTCTCATCTGCGGCGACGCTGGACACTACCGGAATATAGCCATTGCTAGCGAGGGTATCCAAAATCTTGATATTCACATTGCTGACTTCCCCCACAAAGCCGATGCCTTCTTGACCTTGGGGACGGGCTGTAAATAGATTACCGTCTTTACCGCAAAGTCCGACAGCCAATCCACCAGCTTGGTTAATTAGGGCGACAATTTCTTTATTAACTCGACCAACTAAAACCATTTCCACCACATCCATTGTGGCGGCATCAGTAACTCGCAGACCATTCTTAAATTGTGGTTCGATTCCCAGCTTATCTAGCCAACTGTTAATTTCTGGCCCACCGCCGTGTACTACTATTGGACGCAAGCCAACGCAGGATAAGAATACAATATCGCGGATAACCTTGTCTTTGAGTGTGCTATCTTTCATGGCTGCACCACCATATTTGACAACAACAGTGCGACCGGCGAATTGTTGAATATAAGGTAGTGCTTCACTGAGTACACGCACACGAGTGGCTTCAGTTTGTCTGATGTATTCAGAATCGTTGTCCGTCATGAGGAGCCGCCGTTGAGAGTTAAAACCTATTTCAGTAAGTGTAGAAGACTTTGTAACCTGTAACAATAAGGTATTGGCAAAACAGTTCTGTTAGCGGATAGCTAAGGTTTAGCCCGTGCTGAGTGCTGAGTTAAGAGTTAAAAGTCAGGAGTTCTATTTACCTCCTTGTCTCCTTGTCCCCCTATCTCTCTCGTCTCCCTTGATTCTTCGTTTCCCATTCGCTGTTTTTACGTGGTACATCTAGCCACTACTATTGTTAACTAACCTATGAATTCCCAAAAGGAAACCAAACTTCTTATTTTGTCTTTGCTATCCACTACCTTGGTGCTAGGACTTGGCTTTTGGTTGTGAAATCAATTTTTTAGAAAAAGTATAACTTCTTTAGCACCAGATAATAAAAGTCAAATAACTACAGGTTCAACATCAGACCGAATTAGTTTAGGTGAGAAAATTTTAGTTACTGCTAACACCAACACTGATAAAGAAGCAGGAGTGCAAGCTTTTGCTAAGGGCGATTTTGTGAGTGCTGCCAATCATTAGACCTCTTGCAAAAATCCTTGAATTACCCCTCCCCAACCCTCCCCTTGTGAAGGGGAGGGGGCAAGATTTCAAGTTTCCCCCCTTTATAAGGGGGGATAAAGGGGGGTCTATTCGACTTATGCAAGAGGTCTATTTATTGGCTATGACTTTGTTCCTTTTAAGTAGAACGCCAATTCTCAATTTTTCACTTGAGTACTCTTTTAAATTCTCGAAAATTAACAGAATTCAGGAGTCAGGAGTCAGAATTCAGCAATGTTTTCTGACCGAAAAAGCGGATAGCGCAGCGTAAAGCCTTCTCTTCTCTTTCAGAGAAGCTAACGCGAACGAGAGGCTTGTCTTGCGGCCAACCGCATGGCTTCTCTACGAGAGGCTGCGCCAACGCTTAGAGCGAGTCCGTGAGTGTCTGAACAAATGGGTTTAAGACTCCCCACAAAACTAGAATTTTTGGTGGTCACTGAGCGTAGCCGAAGTGTGGTCAACAAGACCTGCGCCGATCTGAATCCCCGACTGATAGCGCAGCGTTAGGAAATCTTCTCCCAAGGGGAGACGCCAAGAGCGATAACGGAGCGTTAGCGAGTCATCGAGCGTCACGAGCGTCTTGCATTCTGACTCCTGAATTCTGACTCCTGAATTCTTTTTTAATTGCGCTTACCTACTTACGCCAGATTTTGCCATATCTGGATAGCGATCGCATTATTAACATTTCTTGCCTTTTGTACACAAAATGTATACATCAAAATAGACACTCAAAATTTATACTTTACTAAATAGTATGTCAAATATTCCCTTGCCAACCGACATTCATCTATTGATAATGATTGCATAATTACACTTAATAATTTGTTAGTGCTTTTTTTCCGAAGAAACACATTTTATAACCCTTACCCAGTAAGGATTTCAGGTTTTGGATTTGAATGTGTTTCTTTCATTCGTTGCGAGAGCGAAAAACGCGCCCATGAGAGGCTCATATATTGCACCACCGTCTAATTGCGATGAACATCGTTTAATATTCCTCATTAATGAGAAACAGGTGTTTTCAATACGTTAGGAATTGCCTTAAGTACTCGCTTGGCAACGTCTTCAGGTGTATCTCCCTCTCGCTCGGTGATGTGCAAATCGGCTTGAGAGTAAAGTGGGGTTCGTTGTTCGAGGAGCGATCGCAACTTACCTTTCGGATCGGCATCTTGCAACAGTGGTCTTGTGGTATCCTCAGCTAAACGGCTGTAAATTATCTCCACTGGCGTATCTAGCCACACTATCAAACCGTGGTGTAAGTAACCCCAATTTTCCCGCCGCAGTACAATGCCCCCACCAGTTGCTATAGTCAACTTTGTAAAAGCACAAACTTGTGAAAGTATGTCGCTTTCTAACTGACGAAACCCTGCTTCACCTTCTTGAGCAAATAACTCATTGATAGATTTACCTGTTGCTTGGGTAATTACATCATCAGTATCCACAAACCCATAGCCCAGTTCCTTCGCTAGTAAGCGCCCTACTGTCGTCTTACCAACGCCCATAATACCAATTAAGTACAGGTTGACTCCTTGTAATAAGCTGCTCACCAGTCGCTTCGCTCCAATGATTAATTATTTTAACTTCTAAATACTAACTTTTTACTCTACTTTAATTTTCTGAGTTTAAGTTCAAAAATGAAACATCTCAGGAATTTATTTTCAATGAATGTCAATATTTTTCCTTTTGCAAATATCAAATTTACGTATATTTTTCTAACTTTCAATTATTTTTAGTTTCTACAAGTTATCTTCTATTTGAGTTTAATTAAGCGCTGTTATTACTGTTACATCTGTTCTCCCACAGGTAAGGGGCAGAAAAAAAAAAGGACAGATGTGTGTCCCTAACCCTTTATCTCCTTCAAATGAAAATCCCTACATTAATGTAGTTAAAGTAACTTAAGCAATAGATTAAGGATTCTTCTGTGAAATTACCATAAATAATAAACGATGAATTTGTCAGGAATGTAGTAAATCCCATGAAGTAACTTGGTAATTGCTGTATAGCGATCGCTAGGCTTAACAAAAAAATTAACATAGCTTGTTTGAAACTTTATCCAAACAATTTCTGTCTATCTAAATAGTCAGGATTTTCACTCTAGTGGGTACTTTTAAGTATACAGACTACTGTGTTCCTAACAGTACAGGGTCGTTATTCTAAAAATTCAGTTATAACAAGCCCCGCTCAATTAAATGTTTCTGATAAAGGTGTAAATTATGACTTATTTTCTGCGATCGCCCAAAAAAGCTTTGCAAAATTAAAATTTTGGTACAAAAACTACTGCATATTTCACCCCATTAAGCCTGAATGAATAAATATAGTATGAATGAGGTGTCAACTATGACTCGAATTCGTGACGTTGTACAAAGAGCTTTAGCAACTGGCTATTTGACAGTGGAAGCTGAAAATCAACTACGACAACTGTTGACTACCCACTATGACTTGGAAGACCTGAATGCTTTCATGACTTTGCAGGAAGCTGCCATGACTGGTAAGGTGAGGCAGGAATCTAGAGAGCGGTGTGGCATCAAGTAGAGACGTAGCCTGCTACATTTCAACGACGGGGGCGTTGATTATCATCCTCAAAATCATCATCCTCAAAAAATTCCCAATCATCATCATCCGTTTCATTGGTAGTTGGTGGCTGATAAGGGGGGATGATTACCCGGTAATCAGCATCATAAACAGATTCAGTTTTTCCCGCAGCTGTATTTTTTGGCTCACGGTAGCTGTAGGAATAAACTGAACCTGACTGAGAACTGCTTTTGGCTTCTGATTGACGTTCGTAAGTTTTAGAGTCTCTAGGCTGTTGAGCTTGAGGATTAGGGGTAGGTGCTTCCTCTGACTTTTCATCAAAGTTCCAATCATCTCCACTGCCATTTGTCTCCCAATCATCAAATACATCACTGGTAGGCTCTTCTTTTTTACTAGCTGGTGGTGGAGGACTGGCAGGGCGAGATGTTGGTTCTTCTCTGCGGGTTGCCTTCGCACGAGTTGAAGCGGCGGTTGCTCTGTTAGGAGTTTGGCGTTGTCCTCCTACAAAATAATTGGATAAGTTAAATAAGGTAGCAATCAATATAGATGTGAAAGCACCAGTGACAGTACCGAACAAAATCCATATCGCTAGTGGTAATGGTTGAGTTCGCACGCCCAAAAATACTAGCGATAGGGCGGGTGAGAAATTTTGGACTAACAACAGCGTTAGTCCTCCCAGTACTGCCACCAATAGAATTAAGCGAATTACAGCCATAGCAATTTTGTCAGTTTTCAGTTTTCAGTTGTCAGTGGTCAGTAGTCAGTAGTCAGTCTAATTCTCTTCACTGATTGATTACTGTTCACTGACTACTGACACTATCAGCCATCTCTATCATTACCCTTTTAGGACTATTGTAAAATTTACGATAAATCCGTTGAGGGCATTAGCGACGACCTTGCCACCGTTCAATTGGGATACAGTCAATATCTAGTTGATCTAAAGCACGGGCAACTACAAAATCAACTAAATCCTCGATGGTTTGGGGATTGTGATACCAGGCAGGAATAGCGGGGACAATTCTAACTCCAACTTCTGCTAAAGAGGTTAAGTTACGGAGGTGGATGAGGCTAAAAGGTGTTTCACGCGGGACAATGACCAGCTTTCGCCCTTCTTTGAGTTGGACATCCGCCGCTCTTTCCAGTAAATCGGAACTCAAGCCAACTGCTAGCTTTGCCACTGTACTCATGCTGCATGGAATGATCATCATCCCCAGAGTGGCAAAGGAACCACTGGCAATTCCGGCTCCGACATCGCCCCAAGGATGACAACGGAGTTTACCCGAAAGTGCAACTCCAGCTTGCTCTCGCCAGAACTGTTCTTGCCCAGTTGGTTCTGGTGGCATCCGAATTTCCTGTTCTGACTGCCAAACCATGTAAGTTGATTTAGAGGCAACCAATTCAATACTATACTCCGCTTCTAGCAAAAATTTGATCGCGCGAACAGCGTAAATCAGACCAGATGCGCCCGATACGCCTAAAATTAAAGGCTTGGTGTTATTTGACACGGAAGTTTTCGTGGATTTTACTCGTCCTCAGAGTAAGGATCTAGGTCATCAGGCTCAATGTCATTTGGTAAGTAGAGGTCTGAAAGTTCGTCACGGGAATCATTGCCAGTTGAACTTTTGGCTAAACCATCGCTGCCGACTGTTACCAAATCAATTTGCTGACGGTAGTAATCGACACTCTTAACTTGCACGGCGACGCGATCGCCTAGTCGATAAGAAGCGCGATTTTTGCGACCAAACAGGGCTTGTTGTCTGGCGCGATATTCATACCAATCGTCTTTGAGAGAACTGACGTGTACCAATCCTTCTACCCGCAAAGGCACACCAGGATTACTGCTGGATTCCACTTCGACGGCTGGTACTTCAATTTCCACAAAGAAACCGTAGGATTGAACCCCGGTAATTACGCCTTGAAATACCTGACCGATGCGCTGCTTCATCAGTTGGGCTTTTTGCAGTCCGGCTAAATCAGCTTCAGCTTCTTGGACTTCTTTTTCTCGGTCGTTGATTTGGACAATTACCCTAGTTAAATCGCTTTGCAGTTCTTGTTGCAATTCTGGGGGTAAAACGTTCCAGTTAATTTCCTCGTGGCTGGAGGAGTGGCGCAGGTTAACGCGCTCTCTCACACGGGTATTGCGGCGATCGCGTCCATTTTCGAGTAGGGCGTAATACACTCTCTGCATGAGCAAATCTGGGTAACGCCGCAAGGGAGCGCTAAAGTGGACATATTGCGGTAGTGCCAGACCAAAGTGAGATCCTTTGGTGGTGCTGTACGCAGAAGGCTTAAGTGTATCTTGTAATAAGTAGGTAAGAACCTGCTCAGAGGGAGATTCAGCAAAAGCTGTGGTCAAATGTTGATAATCTAAGGGTTGGATATCGACTTCTGGATCTAGTGTGAGATCAACGCCCAAGTTGACTGCCAATTTCAGCATTTCCTGGACATCTTCGACATCGGGTGTACCTTGGACTCGCCAGATAGCGGGAACCCCAAGGGCATTTAAGTGAGTTGCCATCAGTTGATTAACTAATAGCACCAACTCCGTGAGTAGCGATCGCACTGGTAAATCATTCACCACCACAGCGCCTAAAATCCCCTCATCATAATAGGCGTTTTGACTGGGCGGCAGATTCAATTGGAGGCTACCACGAGTCAACCTGACTTGTTTCACAGCTGTTTGCAAGGCTTGGAGGTCTTGCAATATCTGGGAAACCTGTGGTGATTGATTTTGAGCTTCACCTGTAAGAATTGCTTGGGCTTGTTCAGTACTCAGTGCCGTTTCTACGTTGATTACACTAGGTTGAATTTCCCACTCCAGTACTTCTCCCGATTGGGGATCAATGGTAACTAAAAAAGAGATGGTTAAGCGATCGCTCCCAGGAACTAAAGAACAGCGTTCTGCCACGGTTGGGGGCAAAATTGGCAACACCAATTCTCCCAAATACACTGATTTGCCCCGTTTGAGTGCTTCTCTATCTAGGGGTTCGTCAGGTTGGACATAGTGAGAAACATCGGTGATATGAACGCCTAAAAGCCAATTTCCGGCTAAGTTTTTTTCTAAACTAAAAGCGTTTTCTATAACTTTGGTATCGCCATTTACCCCTTCAATGGTGAGAGTAAACAAATTACGTAAATCCAGCCGATTTTTCAGGTCTGCTTTCAGCAGTTTTTTAGGCAACTTGGCGGCGGCTTCCAGGACATTATCAGGAAAAGTCCGGGAAAGGTCGTGTTTGCACGTAACTAAATCTATATCAGCAGCAGCTTCGGCATCGCTACCGAGGATTTGCACGACTCGACCGAGGGGAGGATATTGTGCCAACGGGTAACGCAAAACTTCGACATGAACCAGGTGATCGATCGCTTCTTCCAGCTTTGCCTCATTAGGTTGAATCTTGAGTTCAAACAGCAATCGATCATCTAAAGGCACAGCCCGGAAACCAGTTTCCACCTGCTTAATTCGTGCCAGCAGAGTGTGGTTAGAACGTTCTAGAATCAGCTTCACCTCCCCTTCAGGAGAGCGACGGCGACTGCCTTCTTTGAGAACTCTAACCAAAACGCGATCGCCATTCCAAGCATTACTCAGATGACTTTCGCGGATGTAAATATCCTCAGCGCCTTCCACATCTTGAATAGCAAAGCAAAAGCCTTTACTAGAACAACGGAGTTTTGCCTCGATTATTCCCTCTTCTGAGACCCGCCGATACTTGCCCCGTTCTTTGACTAAAATACCGATTTTTTCAAGAACATCTAAGGCAATGTGAAGTTTTTGTAAACTTTTTTCATCTTCACAGCCAAGTTTCTTTTCTAAAACCTTCCGAGCTACCAATTTATCATCGGTGAAATTGGCAAGGAGTGTAGCGATTGAAAATTCCATGCAGTGAACCGACCTTTGGTCAAAACATCATTTTTTGTTTAATCTGGTTCTTTCCTGTATACCCTCACGGCTTACAGAAACAAGCTGGAAACGAATTGCCCTGAAAGTCTGGCTCCCTAAGTTCTAAGGAAAGGAAGCCTGACCTAGCAAGAGCAAGAAACTACTCCCGCAGTTCCAAGCAAAGGAAGCCTACCCACGGACAACTCTGGGCGTCTACGAACTTCTCACTGCAAGATGCTCTCAGAGTTCGCCTGCGTTCAAGTCTCTTCATCTAACCAAACTTAAGATTGCACGCCTGATTCAAATTTAGCCCCGCTAGGTAATTACGCGACGGGTTTTTGAGAAGCTGGGTTTAGATAACTCTCCATGCTACCCAAAAGCGCTATGCAGGGCAGCCACTGCGGTCTTCTCCCAAGGGGAGACGCTAAAAGCAAGCGATGGGGTTTCCCCAAGTAGAGCAAGTGGCGTGGAAACTACAGGTGTTTGATTGTCTAGAATGAAGGTAATTTTACGACATTAGACTCTGATTTTTAACTAGGAGGAACTGCCGTGAACCCAATTTTCCCACATGTAGAATCGGTAACAATTAGGTGAGCAGCTTAATAAGCAGTGAGGGCGAACCTTATCTCCATTATTGTAGATTTAGAGCGCACTTCCAGAAAATAGTTCTAGATAATGAGTTGGGTAATCAGTATAGCATTGCAGGTAAGACTACCCAGATAAGTTAGCACTAGCCAAAAGTTTCGTCAAAAAACAGCTACTGCTACAATTGGGACACAAGGCAAAGCAAGAATATTACTTTAAAAGGGACTGGAGATTGGGTATTAGGGATTAGAGATTGAGGATTAGGATTAAAATAATTCTTTCCCAGTCCCCAGTCTCCAGTCTCCAGTCTCCAGTCCCTAGTCCCCAAAAGTTTTAGATTGGTAGCAGTATTATGTTGGCTCAATTCCAGAGCTTGTATCCCAAGGGCAGTCTGATTTCTGAATTAGTGCAAATTTTTCAAGGAAAATATATTGTCCGAGCAAGCGTACAAATTGAAGGCGTAACCCGTGCTACGGGTATGGCAGCAGCAGAAACAGTAGAAGCAGCAGAAGACCAAGCCAGAACTAGGGCGCTGATAGTTTTGGGTATTACAAATGCGCCACCAGAATCAGTGCCATTTACCTCAAATCCAATTTCCCCGGCGCAGCTAAATCCTTCCTTAAACACCAAAGCTGGATTGAATCAGCCTGCTGCCTACTCCTCTGCAAAAGATGGGGATTTTGTTGGTAGTCAGTGGCCAGTGACCAGCGACAAAGAAATATCTATGCCGCCCTCCAAAGGACGGAACATTAAACCAGAAGTAGTCACAAGCAGTAACGAACAGTACGGGTACAGCAATGCTGCGCCTCTAGAAAGCGATACCTATAGCCAGGATTTAGGTCAAAACTTTCCTGTTCCTGCCAATCGGGAGCTAGAATTTGATCCTCCAGTTGAAAAATTGGAAATAACCTTTGATAACCAGGTGGAAGATCAAACCTTTCCAGCAATTTCTGCCAATAATGTCACACCATTTACACCCCGGAGTTACAGCCCTCAGGAGGATGTCGCCACCCCGTCAGTGACAGGAAAGAGAAAGAAGAAAGCTGAACCCGTGGATTTATCGGATGTAATTGCTAAAACCGATGTCGAACTTCAGCGTTTAGGCTGGACACCAGAACAGGGACGGGAGCATTTGATTAAAACCTACGGCAAACGGGGGCGCACTTTGCTGACTGAAGAAGAATTGCACGGATTCCTTAAATACCTTCAATCTGAGCCAGACCCGTTAGCGGGATTTTGATTTGTCATTGGTCATTGGTCATTGGTCATTGGTCATTGGTCATTTGTCATTTGTCATTTGTCATTTGTTCAAATCGGTATTAAGTACTTGAGCAGGCCACCCATTTCAAAAATAACCCCTCTTTATCTATGAAGAGGGGTTATTTTTGGGGTTTAAGGGAATTAAAAGTGGTAAATCACCATTTAATCGTGACTATTAATTAACAACAGCAACTGCTGGGCGGCTACCTGCGGCATGACGGTCAATAACTTGGTCAATCAAACCGTATTCCCTGGCTTCCTCTGGTGACATGAAGAAGTCACGTTCAGTATCTTCAGCAATCCGCTCAATTGGTTGACCAGTATGTTCAGCTAAATAGTCGTTTAGCCGCCGCTTGTGGTACAAAATTTCCCGCGCCTGAATTTCAATATCAGTCGCTTGTCCTTGAGCACCCCCTAAAGGTTGATGAATCATAATCCGAGAATGAGGTAGACTCATTCGTTTACCCTTAGCACCAGCGCTGAGAAGGAAAGCGCCCATACTCGCCGCCAATCCGGTACAAATTGTACAGACATCAGGGCGAATATGTTTCATAGTGTCAAAAATGCCCATACCAGCCGTCACCGAACCACCGGGAGAATTGATGTACATATAAATGTCTTTCTCCGGGTCTTCAGCATCCAAATACAGCAGTTGGGCAACAATCAAGTTAGCAATGTTGTTATCAACTTGTTGTCCCAAAAAGATGATGCGCTCACGTAACAGCCGTGAGTAGATGTCAAAGGCGCGTTCACCTCGACCCGATTGTTCAATAACGATAGGAATCATGGAAGCGTGTTTGTGGCTACTTTAAATACATTTTATCGGTGACAGCACGAAACTGGGGTTTATCTGTACTGTTCCCAGGTAGATAAAAGTAAATCTTTCCCATTCTGCTTTATCTAACAAGAGAGCAAAAGCACATTTTGCAATAGATTCAACCTCTAAGGGCACTTTTTAGCGTTAAAAGGCGTCTGAGAGAATATCCCGACTAGGGAAGAACAAATCCAAAAGCTCCAACTGTCGCCAATCTGATGTCTGAGCCTTTGCTGCCCAACTTTGGCGATGTGGTGATTAGACCGATAACTGGAATGAGACTTGATTAGGGAATTATCTTAAATATCCAGTAGCATTTTAAACATTTTTTTAGGATTTCCCTCAGCAATTATCAAGTTATTTTTGTTAGATTCAGTAAGTCGATAGTACGAGGTGTATTTAGAATAACCAGTCCTACTTGAAATGCTATTCACTCAGAGAGAGACGTGCCATGCTGGAAAAACTTGTACAAGCTGCCATCATCACCTTCTTGCTCCACCTGATAGCAGGACTTAGCCCAAATAATTTAATTCAGACAAAGGCAGGAGCACCGATGCGAGAAACACCACCAAATATTGTTAGTTTGCTATTGCGATCTTTTCAGTAAAATGTTTCATAAGTTGCATAGGTGTCAGTAAGTCGGCGCAAATAAACCCAACTATATGATTTATAAAGATAATTGCCTTGTAGTCAAGGCTTTAGTGCTAAAGCGCTGACTACAAACAGGGAATTTTTTCCACCAACTTACTTGGGCAATATCAAACACATACACTTCTATCATCTACCCAAGGGGTAATTATTGGTTCTTAGGGTTTCTTGCTTATCTACACAGCCCTCTAGGCTAACACTCCTGGGAACAGGGTAGACTGAGCAAAGAAGGCAACTACTTGCGTTTGATTATGACTAATCGCCTTGCTGAAGCTAAGAGCCTCTATCTCCGCAAACACGCCGAAAATCCGATTGATTGGTGGCCTTGGTGTGACGAAGCACTTGCAACTGCAAGAGCGCAAAATAAACCAATTTTTCTCTCCATTGGCTACTCTAGTTGCCACTGGTGTACTGTCATGGAAGGCGAAGCTTTTTCTGATATTGCGATCGCTGACTACATGAATGCAAATTATCTTCCCATAAAAGTAGACAGGGAAGAAAGACCTGACCTCGATAGCATCTATATGCAAGCTTTGCAGATGATGAGTGGTCAAGGGGGTTGGCCTTTAAATATTTTCCTTTCTCCAGAAGATTTAGTGCCGTTTTACGCTGGTACTTATTTCCCTGTAGACCCGCGCTATGGTCGTCCAGGATTTTTGCAGGTGTTGCAAGCGCTTCGCCGTTATTACGATACAGAAAAAGCGGATTTGCAGCAACGTAAAGCTCTAATTATTGAGTCTCTGCTCACGTCTGCGGTGTTGCAAGACGGTACAACAACTGAGTTTGAAGACCATGAATTACTTCGCCAAGGTTGGGAAATCTGTACAAGTGTAATTACTCCTAGCCAATCTGGTAATAGTTTTCCGATGATTCCCTACACAGAATTAGCACTGCGGGGAACTAGATTTAATTTTGAATCTCGCTATGATGGCAAGCAAGTTTGTACCCAACGGGCACTAGACTTAGCGCTGGGAGGTATTTATGACCATGTAGGTGGTGGTTTTCATCGCTATACTGTTGACCCTACTTGGACAGTACCCCACTTTGAAAAGATGCTCTACGACAATGGACAGATTGTGGAGTATCTAGCAAATTTATGGAGTACAGGAATACAAGAGCCAGCCTTTGAGAGGGCGGTTGCTGGTACTGTACTCTGGCTGAAGCGAGAAATGACCGCGTCTGAAGGTTACTTCTATGCTGCTCAAGATGCCGACAGTTTTGCTGTTCCCACGGCGATAGAACCAGAAGAAGGAACTTTTTACGTCTGGAGTTACAGCGAACTAGAACAACTGTTAACGCCTGAAGAATTAACGGAATTACAACAGCAGTTTACGGTGACACCTAACGGCAACTTTGAAGGACGCAATGTTTTGCAAAGACGCCATGCAGGTCAACTGAGTGCAACGCTGGAAACGGCACTGAGCAAACTGTTTACTGCTCGTTATGGCGTTAGTTCTGAGTCACTAGAAACTTTTCCTCCGGCTTGTAACAACCAGGAAGCAAAAACCACTAATTGGCCAGGTCGCATTCCTTCAGTGACAGATACGAAGATGATTGTCGCTTGGAATAGCTTGATGATTTCTGGGCTGGCTAGGGCTGCTGGGGTTTTCCAACAACCTTTATATCTGGAATTAGCAGCACGAGCAGCGAATTTTATCTTGGAAAATCAATTTGTAAATGGGCGTTTCCACCGACTTAACTATCAAGGAGAACCGACCGTCTTAGCGCAGTCTGAAGATTACGCCTTTTTTATTAAAGCTCTCTTGGATTTACAAGCTTCCAACCCTGAGCATAAGCAATGGTTAGAAAAAGCGATCGCTATTCAAGATGAATTCAACGAATTTCTCTGGAGTGTAGAGTTAGGTGGTTATAATAACACATCTAGTGATTCTAGTCAAGATTTAATTGTCAGAGAGCGCAGTTACGCGGATAATGCTACACCATCAGCGAATGGAATTGCGATCGCTAATCTTGTCCGTCTCGCTCTACTCACCGATAATCTAGATTATTTGGATTTAGCGGAACTTGGTTTGAAAGCTTTTAGAAGTGTAATGCATCGCGCTCCTCAAGCTTGTCCTAGCTTATTTACAGCTTTGGATTGGTATCGTAATTCTACCTTGATTCGTAGCACAACTGAGCAGATAAGTGCTTTGATCCCCAAGTTTCTGCCGGTGGCTGTGTTTGCCATAACATCTGATTTACCAGAGGGAAGCGTTGGGTTAGTTTGCCAAGGTTTGAAGTGTCTGGCGCCCGCCGAAAGTGTAGAGCATTTATTACAGCAAGTGGAGAAAAGTCAAAATAGGGGATGATGTTTTTAAACGCAGAGGGACGCTGAGGAAAACGCAGAGGTACGCAGAGTTTTTTAAGAGAATTTGCTACGAACTTACGAAATTATGACGAACCGAAGCGAATTAACAGCAATTGTGTTAGCTGGCGGTAAAAGTTCTCGTATGGGTCAGGATAAAGCCTTGATTCCCATTGAAGGAGTGCCGTTGTTGCAGCGAGTTTGTGCGATCGCTAAGGGCTGTAGCGATACTGTTTATATAGTCACTCCCTGGCCAGAACGCTATCAAGATTTGCTTTTGCCTGGTTGTCAGTTTATTCGGGAAGTGCCTTTATCTGGAGAATCTCTCGCCCACGGGCCTTTAGTTGGTTTTGCCCAAGGACTAGCCGAAGTACAGACAGAATGGGTGCTGTTGCTAGCTTGCGATTTGCCGAGGTTGCGGGTTGAGGTGTTGCAAGATTGGGTAACTAGACTTGATAGCGTGGGGGATAATGCGATCGCAGCTTTAGCTGATAATCCGAAAGGTTGGGAACCTCTATGTGGTTTCTATCGCCGTCGCTGTTTGCCACAACTCTTAGAGTTTATTAATCAAGGGGGGCGATCGTTTCAGCAATGGCTTCGGCAATATTCGGTAGAAGTTTTGCCTTTAGCAGAACCAGAAATGCTATTTAACTGTAATACACCAGAGGATTTGGCTTTAAGTTAATTAAAGAAGAATACAGAATTTTTTTAACGAACCGCAAAGGACGCAAAGGAAGAGAAGGAAGAGAAGGAAGAAAAGAAAGAACTCACTTACTCATTCTGAATTCTGGCTTCTGACTCCTGAATTCTTTCTTCAGAAAAAATGCTAGTCTTTAACGATTAGTTCGCTTCTCTGTGATTTACTATGCCTATCTATGGGCCCGATGAGATTAATTTTGACGGCGTAAATGGTCATCGCTATTGGTTTCAAGAGCCTTTTTCTTATACTGGCGTAGCTGATATTGATGAACGATTAAGTGGCTTTCCGGTTGCTGTTTTTTTACCACACAATCGACCTGCACAAGATACGCCTTTGGTGATTGGTTTGCAAGGAATGAGCGCCCCTTATGGCTGGAACGCCTTCATCGTATCGACGCTGACACAGATGGGCATAGCTGTAGCTTTGTTCGATACACCCTTGGCTGGTGAGCGCAGCTTGGTGCGTACTTTCACGGCTATGGCAGACCATGAGATTAAGCCTTTAATTGACAAGGGTATCTCATTTGACACTGAGTTTTTTTTGTGCCTATTTCGCCGGACTGCGGCTGATATTGCCAGAGTGCGTGATTTTTGTGGCGATCGCTATGGACTTAGTAATCGCCGGGTGGCATTATTTGGCGTCAGTATGGGAGTTTTACAAGCCGCTTATGCCTTTACTGCTGATGGTGTTGGGGATCGGCTATTGGGTGCGATCGGTCATGCCGATCTCCAATCCTTTGCCAAAAGTTGGGGCTACTTAGTCTTACCAGATTTAGCAGCTTCACCCTTGGGTGGAGTCGCAGAAGCTTTTCTAGAAAGAGTGCAACCAAATCTAAAACCCGTAGTTAAGCTTTTACAATTAGCCAAAAATCTGAAACACCCCGATGAGTATGCTTGGGCGTGCAACCCGATGACCTATATTAAGCGGGTACAGCCTCCGCGTCGGGTTCGCTTTTTAGTGGGTGATAGCGATCGCATGGTGAACATTCGGGATGCTCGTGCATGCGCTGGACGTTTTCCCGATGGTGACTGTTATGTCGTTCCTGGTATGGGACATGGCACCCACAAATGGGGGCCATTATTCGTAGACCATGTACGCTATTTTCTCACGACGCAATTGGGTGATTGGCGAAATTGACACTCTACTGCTTACAGAAGAAAGGCAGGAGTCTTTGCACCTCATGCAAGAGAAAACTGCTGTATATGACTTAGGTTTGAAAAAGTGCCCTGACTACAGCAAAAACTTTTCAATTGCTACTGCTGCCCCATCTTCTTCGACGCTAGGAGCTATCCATTGAGCGATCGCTTGCACTCCTGTTGGTGCGTTGCCCATAGCTACACCAAGTCCAACAGACTCCAGCATTTCTACATCATTGAAGTTATCACCAATCGCCATCACGTTGGCTAACTGTAATCCCAGCAATTCTTCTGCTAAGTAACGTACAGCAGTCCCCTTATTTACAGAGGCGTTAGTTGCTTCAAAAAAGGTAGCAACAGATGTTGTGAGATAAAGTTCGGCAGGTGTGTATTGGCGGCGCAAATTTCCCAATAGCTTGTCGATCACATCAGTGTCATCACACAAAGCGAGAATTTTTGTTGGTTCATTCGTTAAAGCTTGGCGCAAATCACCTACAGGAATCGGGATAATACCAGAACGTTCTGCATAAATTTGGGTTTCTCTGGTTAACTCACGGACGTATAGCTGATCGTTGATGTAAAAGTGGACAGATAGGAGCGATCGCAATTCAGGCTGTTCAAAATAGTCGAGTAACTGGTGGGCAATTTCCCTAGAAACAGCACAATGGCGATGAATTTTTTGGGTGATCGGGTCTTGAATCCAGGCTCCCTGATAGGCCATTAATGGTAAGGTAGAGCCGATATCTTGGTGAAAACGCAAGGCTGAACGATACATTCGGCCTGTAGCGATCGCCACTTGAATTCCTCGTGCTTGAGCCGCAATAATAGCTTGCTTTACACCTGCGCTAATGGTGTTAGAGTGTCCTGCGATCGTGCCATCTATATCCAAAACTAGTAATTTAATCTCTTTTGCAGCAGCCTGATGATCGGTAGATGCCAAATGTGTGGCAGATGCTTTCTGCATAATTTCCTAGATTTTAAGTTCCAGTAAGAGGTTAACAGGCTCTAGCGACCAGTGGGGAGCAATAGCAAAAATTGGCATCTCTAGTCAACCCAATTCAATACGGTTCGGTTAAGGTTTTTTGATGAAAATTCTAGATCACAATGACGCGATAAATCCCCGTCTCTACGGCAGACTGATTATTGTAGAGACGGCGATTCATCGCGTCTCTTGTCTTAACCTGACTCACACAATTTTATATTTTAGATTGACCCCTGCGAGCAATCCACTTGCTCTAAGGATTTTGGACTCGCTTAAAAACGATTAAAATTTATGGCTAATAATCGCAACAAAAAACCCCGATTCTCGAAAAAATCGGGGTTTTTCATTTAAATTAAATAGACTGACCGATAGATGGGATGGGAAAAACCTACCTATTCAAGAAAGTTTATGAATTAGACGCCTTGAGCCAGCTTTTTTTGCGTTGTGACAACAGACAAAGCCCAGCAATTAAACCAATTCCAAGTGTGGCAGAGGGTTCAGGTACTGATTTCACCTCATCGTAGTTATAGGTTACTTTGATACCTGCTTTGGCATAAGTATCAATATAGGATCTCATGTTGCCCGATCCTGTAACTAGTGATTCGGCTAAAGCTGAGAACAAAAAGTCTATGTTGCCATTGCCAATAAATGACTGCAAGAATTGCGTATCAGTGAAAGTCTGGATACCAGATTGTGTGGCAGTTAAGTTAGAAAGAGTCTTTCCAGATGTGCCACCATAATCAGTGATGTTATCGTATTTGGCAACTTGGTAACTGGAAGTATATTGTGGATTCAGTGCCAACAAAGACTGATTATTTAGTTGTAAGGTCAATTGACTGGCAAGATTGACTGTGGTTTTACTTGCGGTTGGACTCCTATTTTCAAAACCTGCATTTCCGAGTATGTCTCCAGTAAATTCTATTGTTACACCTTGGAGTGTCCCTAGGGATGAGTTAAATTGTTGGACGCTTAGAGGTGCATCAATAATATCTGTGAATTCGTAATTAGTAGAGCTAGTGTATGAGAGAGAAGCTGCATTAGCTGCTCCAGATGTTGCAACAATTCCTGCCAATGTTGTGGCAGCAGCTAGAGTGTTGAATAGTTTTGTTGTCATGGATGGAAGATGCTTTTCTAAAACGAATCATTACGGGATTGCTAACTTATTTCTAACTTTGAAATTTTGCTTATAGGCTTGATAAATATACGTAAATTTCTGTAAAGATTTTATGTTCAAATTCCTTTGATAAATGTACCTTTTTATCGATATATATAAAGTTCTATTAAGGTAAAGAGGCTTGATAGTGGTAGTAATGTGTCAAAATATGAAGTTAATTTTTGTTTTTTCCTGAGAATTTAATTCTAGTGAGGAGGTCAATCTAATTAAACATAAAACGTTCAGCAGATAGATCCCCGACTTCTCAGCAGAGATCGATATCTGGTTATTACATTTATTTATATTCATGTACTTATTCTTGTCAAAAGTTGCCTCTACTTGGCTTCCGTACTAAAGCTACAAATGCGTAGATGCCATGCTATATAAAATTATACATATATTTAGTTGATGCCGGGGTAAATGAGCAATCGAACGTGCGACCCGAAGTCACACGTTCGATTGCTCATTTCAACCCCAATACTTGTCGGTTAAGGGGAAAAGGGGAAGGGGAAAGGGGAAAGAAAAAACCTTTAACCCTTACCCTTTAACCTTTTCCCCAAACCCAATTCCGAGTTAAAAATCCTTAACCGAGCAGTATTGATTTCAACCCTTATCACTTAGAAAAACGCCAATACTGACGTTGTGCAGCAATAAAACCTCTTCACATATTCGGACACCCTGGCATGTTATCTCCAAGCAGCAACCGTGCCAAACTGGGTAAAGCTTCACCATAGGTGGGATGGATGTGAACCGATCGCTCTAACAACTGCCAGGTTGCTCCTGCTTCCATCAGGGATAAAAATACATGCACCAGTTCGGCAGTTTCGTATCCCACTAGGGTTGCTCCCAGGATTTTGTCTGTGTCCTTGTCGATCACCATGCGATAAAATCCGAGGTCATGTCCCCACTCGATCGCACGGGCAATTTGGCTCATGGGTAATGTGACAGCACACGCATTGATGCCTTGTTTCTGAGCCTGTTCCAACGTCATACCTACTCGCCCAACCTGGGGTTCTGTGTAGACTGCATAGCCAAGGACGCGATCACTCCGTGTCCGGCTTTCTCCACACAAAATTGCTTTTAAGCGGCGATAGTCCTCCCACGATACATGGGTAAAGGCCGGCTGTTTGGCAGCATCCCCGATCGCATAGACTCCAGAACAGGTGGTATGGAACTGGTCATCAATTTTGACAAACCCTTTATCATCTAGCTCAATTCCACTGTTCGCTGCATTTAATGCACCTGTATTTGGTTTTCGTCCAATCACAACCAGCAATGCTTCTCCCTGGAGTTGTTCGCCACTGCTCAAGGTCAGCTTAAACACATTATTCTCGTGGGCGACATGATTCACATTAACTCCAAAGTGCAGCCCAATCCCATCCTGCTTTAATGCTTCTGCTAAGACCTCGCTGACATCAGCCTCTTCCTGTCCAAGGACGCGATCGCCCCGGACAATTAAGTGGGTCTGACTGCCCAAACGCGCGAGTCCTTGTCCCAATTCCAAGCCAATATAGCCACCTCCAATCACTAATAAACGGGCTGGTAAGGTGTTTAAGTCAAAGAAATTGCGGTTGGTCAGGTAAGGAGTTCCTGCAAGTCCGGGAATGTCAGGAATCAGCGATGATGTGCCCGTGTTAATGATTACCAGAGGAGCCTGAAGGGTAAGATCCCCACCTTTGACCGTCCGTTCACCCACAAAGGAAGCTTCGGCACAAATGACTTTGACACCCGCAGTCTCTAATCGCTTGCGAATCCCCTGATTAAAGCTGCTGCGGATTCCCCGAACTCGCTCCATGACTGTGGGAAAATCCACTTCTACCTCTGTGTGGATGCCTAATTTCTTACCCTGGCGCGATCGCCCTGCTGTATGAGCTGCTGCTAAGAATGCTTTGGACGGAGTGCAGCCATAGTTGATGCAACTGCCGCCTAAAGCATCCCGCTCAAACAAGACAACTTTACGTCCCTCATTGGCAAAATCAGCCGCCAGTGGAATGCCTCCTTGACCACTGCCGATCACAATGACATCTGCTGTTTCCATCAGTGCTAAACTCCTTGGGGATAGTTTGCTTTCATCACACTCTCACACTCAAAGTTAAAAACTCTCCACCCATTGAGGTGGGGTTTGGATGGAGTGATGACATCTAAACAGGACTTACGCAAAAATTCCTAAAAAGCTTAATTTATCGAACCGCCTTCGCGCTTCGCGTCTCGTAGAGAAGACGCCAAGAGCGCCGAGAATTCGTAGAGTGTGCGTAAGTTTTACTAAAGTTAGCGAAGCCCACCCGCGATGTACAGAGTTTCGCCAGTGATCCAGCCTGAATCGGAGGAAGCAAGGAAGACAACGGCAGGGGCGATGTCCTGTGGCTGTCCAATGCGACCTAGTGGTGTGTGCGCTTCAGTCTGTTTGCGACCTTCGCTCTCAGTAATTCCTGCTGTGTGCGTACCTTCGGTTTCCACCATGCCAGGATTGATGGAGTTGATACGGATGTTACGTGAACCCAACTCTTTAGCTAGCGACTTCGTGATGGCGTCAACAGCCGCTTTGGTAGCACTATAGATTGAGGCATTGGGGGGTGTAAGGGTGCTGACGACCGAACTGATATTGATAATGCTGCCGCCTGCCGAACCGAAGTGCTTTACAGCTTGTTGTGAGGTAAGGATTAATCCCAGCACATTCAAATCAAACTGCTTATGGAAGTGTTCTTCGGTGATGTCTTCAAGTGGGGAAAATTCATAAATTCCCGCATTGTTGACCAAAATATCAAGCTTGCCAAATGCTTGCTGTGTTTCTGCAAACAAATGTTCGATCTCTGCCTTTTTGGCAACATTTGCCTGAACTGCGATCGCCTTACCGCCCGTGCTGACAATCTCATCAACCACGCGATTGGCTCCTTCTTTGCTGGATGCATAGTTGACGACAACGCTTGCACCTTCGGCTGCGAGATGTTTAGCGATCGATGCACCGATACCTTTAGATGCACCTGTAACGACTGCAATTTTTCCATCTAGTTTTGTCATGCATTTTATTCCTGTAGTTGTTGGGTTTAAAATATCTGTCCTAAACAGGTGCGAACCTACAAGAATGCACCCATTGAGATTTTTAACGATGTCTCACATCCGTACATCCGCATCAGGATTTGATAAATTCCAGCAGATCGGCGTTGATCTGTTCCTTGCTCGTGTCACCCAGAGCGTGCGCTCCCCCAGGATATATCTTCAAAGTCGAATTCTTGACGAGCTTCGCAGACAGAAGGGCAGAAGCACCAATCGGCACGATCTGATCGTCATCACCGTGGATGATCAACGTCGGCACATCGAACTTCTTCAAATCCTCGGTGAAATCTGTTTCCGAAAACGCCTTGATACAGTCATAGGCGTTCTTATGTCCAGCCATCATCCCCTGCATCCACCACGAATAGATTAGCCCTTGGGAGACTTGAGCACCGGGTCGATTGAAGCCAAAGAACGGGCCACTGGGTACATCCAGAAAGAACTGTGAACGGTCGGCCAAAAATGCCGCACGAAAGCCGTCAAAGACCTCAATGGGTAGCCCACCCGGATTTGCCTCCGTCTTGAGCATAAGCGGCGGTACTGCGCCCATCAACACTGCCTTGGAAACGCGCTTGGTGCCATGCCGGCCGATGAAGCGCGCCACTTCACCGCCGCCGGTAGAGTGTCCGATCATCACCGCATCGTTAATATCCAGCGCCTCGAAAAGCTCTGCCAGATCGTCGGCGTAGGTATCCATATCATTGCCGTTCCACGGTTGGCTCGACCGGCCATGACCGCGACGATCGTGTGCGATGCAACGATAGCCATGTGAGGCGAGAAAAAACATCTGCGATTCCCAAGCATCCGCGCTCAGTGGCCAGCCGTGGCTGAAGACAATGGGCTGTCCTGTGCCCCAGTCCTTGTAATAGATTTGCGTACCATCCTTAGTGGTGATTGTGCTCATCTGGCTCCTATGTAAATTGTGATTTCCCAATCTATATCTGGTTCGGACTGTAAAGATAACTGCATCCGCGATCGCTAACTAATCGATTAATTGCTACTTGATTAGTTGATACATAACTGATTTCAGCAGTTTTATTTTGATGACCTGATTACTCACAAAGGTGGCTGATCTACCTTTCAATCAGTTGTCTTCATTCTTCAATTTTGGTTCAACTTAGCCCACTCAAATTCTTTAACTGTAAGATACCAGTTAACTTAGGACTTACACACTTCGTAACATCAACGGGTAACGATAAAGGCAGCCAGAGCGATCGCTACAACATCCTCAGTAAGAGCAGCAGGAACTGCACCAATCCGTTCAATGGCGGCTATCCGCACCGCTCGACCCCCATACGTACCAACCAATGCACCCACAATCCCAAAGAGCGCTCCAACAAATGCAAAACTGCTATTTGCTCCGGTGACTAGCCATCCCACAATGCCACCACTGAGAATCCGAGCAATCAACGCAGGGGGACTGGTGCGAGAGGGGATTTGCGGCAGCATATCGCCAATCAACTCAGCCACTGCCAATACAGCCAGAACGATCCCTATAATGCCGCCACGTGCCAGAAATAAAGCAGCAGGGGCTGTCAAAGCTCGCAGTCCCGCAACTAACCCAAGGAAAAATGCAGAAATCAATGTCACGAACATAAATAGCCCTTCTGGTAGATTTGGATGCCATCTTTAGTCATAATCGTGCTTATGAGATTATTCTTCCTTCAATGTCTGATTGGTGATTCGAGGGGAATGGCACGCTTGTTAATCGCAAAGCCCTGATATAACAAGATTTTGAGTGTGGGGAGTGGGGGAAGTGTGGGGAGAAAGAGGAGAAATTGAATAACTGCATATCAACAAATGCTGCATTGCCTCCCCATCCTCCCACACCTCCCACACCTCCCACACCCTGCCAGCAAGGAGGTTTCAACTTTTCAAGCGTGCCATTCGATTCGAGGGTTTGCTTGGGTTTTCATTAGGTGTTCTTATTCTTCAACGCTGGTTCCAGTCAAACCACTCAAGTTATTTGAGTTAAAACTAAACTTATCAGGTTGTGCGTGGTATTAGTGATCCTCTCTGTGAGAAATTGCAAGAGCGCCATGCTTCAACCTGCCATCAAGACATTTCATGGTGCTATTGTTCCTAAAGCCAAGCTGAATGAGCATTTGAAATTGCTAACTATGTGACAAAGCTTCTGGCTAAAATAGGGCTATGTCTGAAACTTTCACTTCTGCAACTGCAACACGCCCCACGTTCATCCTCGTAGATGGGCACTCCTTGGCCTATCGTTCATACTTTGCTTTCGCCAAAGGGCGAGATGGAGGACTGCGTACTAAAGCAGGCATTCCCACCAGTATATGTTTTGGTTTTGTGAAGTGCCTGTTAGAGGTAATGGCAACACAACAGCCCCAAGCAATGGCGATCGCTTTTGATTTGGCTGAGGCAACTTTTCGCCACGAAGCTGACGAGACTTATAAAGCCGATCGTCCAGAAACGCCAGAAGACTTCATTCCCGACTTAGAAAACCTGCATGAGTTGCTGAATGGCTTCAATCTACCCTTTTTCACTGCCCCTGGTTTTGAGGCTGATGATGTTTTGGGAACCTTAGCACAGCGAGTCACTGCGGCTGGGTATAGGGTGAAAATTCTCACTGGCGATCGCGATTTATTTCAACTGATCGATTCCGACAAAGAAATCACTGTTCTGAATTTTAGTCCAGATGCCCTAAAGCGCTCCACAAATAGCATCACGGAATTTGAAGCAGAACAAGTCAAAGAGAAAATGGGCGTTTTACCTTCACAAATTATTGATTTCAAAGCTCTTTGTGGTGATAAATCAGATAATATTCCTGGTGTCAAGGGAATTGGAGAGAAAACAGCAGTGCAACTGCTGAATACATACGGTTCACTTGAAAATGTTTATGCTGCCTTAGATGAAATTAAAGGCGCAACTCAGAAAAAACTGGCAGCCGGCAAAGAAGATGCCGAGAAGTCTCGCTATTTGGCAACCATAGTTTTAGATGTTCCTATAGAATTTGATTTAGAAGATTGCAAATTAAAAGGCTTTGATACAAGCGTCTTATCACCAATTTTAGAAAAATTAGAGTTCAAGTCTTTTTTAGGCAGGATAAACGACCTTCAGCAACGTTTTGGTGGCAAATTTGAAGAAAAGCAAGAAGCCAAAACAGACGCAAATAATCCCAACTCTAATAACTCAGAATTCAGTGCTGATGAAGATAATGATTTGTGGTTTTTCAGTGCTAGTGATACAGCAGCAGTTCCACAACAATCTATTTCCCCAATTACACCACGCATCATCGACACCGAAGCCAAATTAACTGAGTTAGTGAAACTTTTGCAAAAATTCACTAGTCCAGATACACCCGTTGCTTGGGACACTGAAACTACCGCTTTAGAACCAAGAGATGCTGAATTAGTAGGCATTGGTTGCTGTTGGGGAACGCAACCAGATGAAGTAGCCTATATTCCTCTGGGGCACAAAGTTGGGGAAAATTTGCATAAAGATTTGGCACTAGAAGCATTACGCCCAATTCTCGAAAGTGCCGATTATCCCAAAGCTTTACAAAATGCCAAATTTGATCGCTTAGTTCTCAGGTGTCAAGGAATTAATTTGGCGGGAGTGGTGTTTGATCCCATGCTAGCGAGTTACATTCTAAATCCAGATTCAAGTCATAATTTGATGGATTTGTCGCAGCGATATTTGGGATTGACGGCTAAAAGTTATTTGGATTTAGTTCCTAAAGGCAAAACCATCGCTGATATAGATATTACCGCCGTCGCAGATTACTGCGGTATGGATGCTTATTCTACCTTTGGTTTAGTGGCGAAATTGCGTGAGGATCTGGAGAAAATTCCATCTTTATTTAAGCTATTCGTAGAAGTCGAACAGCCACTAGAAGCAGTTTTAGCCGAAATGGAATATACAGGCGTTCGGATTAATTCAGCTTATTTACAAGAACTTTCGCAGCATTTAGAAACAGAGTTAGCCAGGTTAAAAGAGGAAGCAACTGAAATAGCTGGGGAAAGTTTTAACTTGGGTTCTCCTAAACAATTAAGCCAAATTTTGTTTGAGAAGTTGGGGTTAAGTACTAGACATTCTCGTAAAATTCAAACAGGCTTCTCTACAGATGCAGCAACACTAGAAAGACTCCAAGAAGATGATAATACTGGATTTGTTGAGGCGATCATTGAGTATCGTACTCTATCTAAATTAAAGTCTACTTATGTTGATGCATTACCTGCATTGGTGCGTCCAGATACTCAGCGAGTGCATACTGATTTTAATCAAGCAGCAACATCAACTGGTAGGTTATCTTCTTCTAATCCGAATTTGCAAAATATCCCGATTCGTACAGCTTTTAGTCGCCAAATTAGGAAGGCATTTTTACCAGAATCTGGTTGGTTAATGGTGGCTGCTGATTACTCACAAATTGAATTGCGGATTTTAGCTCATTTGAGTCAAGAGCCGATATTGGTGCAAGCATATCAGCAAAATGAAGATGTTCACACTGTTACGGCGCGATTAGTGTTTGAAAAAGAAAATATAACATCAGAAGAACGAGGGATGGCCAAAACTATTAATTTTGGCGTGATTTATGGAATGGGTTCTCTCAGATTTTCGCGTTCAACTGGGATAGATAAGACTGTTGCCAATGAGTTCATTAAGCGGTTTAATGAACGATATCCGAAAGTTTTTGCATATTTGGAGCGAGTGAAAAAAGAAGCGATCGGTCTTGGTTATGTAGAAACTATTTTTGGTCGTCGTCGTTACTTTGAGTTTACTAATAACAGTTTACGTAAATTAAAAGGCAGCAATCCTGAAGATATTGATCTGAGTAAATTGAAGAATTTGGGTGCTTACGACGCAGGTTTACTACGCTCTGCTGCTAATGCACCAATTCAAGGTTCCAATGCTGATATTATCAAAATTGCAATGGTGAGACTGCATGAGGTTTTGAAGAGCTATCAAGCGCGTTTGTTGTTGCAAGTTCACGATGAATTAGTATTTGAAATTCCACCTGATGAGTGGGAAGAATTACAACTGCAAATTAAGTCGGTGATGGAAAACGCAGTACAGTTGAGTGTGCCATTGCTAGTAGAGGCGCGTGTCGGTGAAAATTGGATGGATACTAAGTCTTAGCAGTATTGGGCGATTGGAAATCGCGGCTACACAAACAAAGTCCACCTCCGTGGACTAAGAAAAAATTAAGGGTCTTTAACCTGCGGAGGCAGGTTTTGTCTTTGTAGCCGCGACTTCTCTTCTAGTCGCTAGGGCTTTACAAACATTCTGTTATACCATTCTTAGTTATATAAGGAATTTTAATATGCATCGTCGTTGGCTCTTATCTGCTTTAGCAATTTTGTTGAGTATAGTTTTAGCTGCTTGCACCACTGCAAATACTCAGCAAACACAAACCAAAGTGGAAAATACCACTGAGGCGACTAATACGAACTCTCAGCAATTACCAAAAGGTTCAGCAAAAAGAGTGGTTTCTCTTTCTTCTCTTTCTGCTGATATTATCTCTCGACTCGATCAAACAAAAATTGTCGGAATCACTGGTAGCAAATTATTTAAGAATGACTCAAGATTCAAGGATATTCCCCGCGTCAGTGAAGGTCAAAGTCCACCAAATTTAGAAAAAGTGGTAGCACTCAAACCAGATTTAGTTATTGGTGCTGAAGGTTTTTCTAACATTCCAATTCAAAAACTTAAACAGCTAGGAATTTCTACTTTGCTCACTAAGGTGAATAGCTGGGAATCTCTAGAAGAACTTACTAAAAAACTGGCTGGGTTAATTAATGCTGATCCTCAGCCTTTGTTAAACCGTTACCAAACTTTCTTGCCAGATAAGCCAACTGAGAGCTTTTCTACTCTAGCGCTGGTTAATCTTCAACCAATTTTAGCGCCAAATAAAAACAGTTGGGCAGGGGATTTGCTGGCGAAATTCCAGGCGAAAAATATAGCAGCAGATTTACAAGGAAAAAGTCCAATTCTTGGCTATGTGACGCTTTCGGCTGAGAAGATTTTAGAAGCAAATCCAGAGGTGATAATTTTAGTTAATCCTCCACAAGGAAATTCGGAAGCAGCACTTTTAGATTCGTTGAAAAAGGAAGCTTTTTGGCAGCAATTACAAGCAATTAAAAATAACCGAGTCTATGTGTTTGATTATTTTGGTCTGGTTAATCCAGGTAGTATAGATGCAATAGAAAAGGCTTGTCAGCAGCTTAAGCAAGCGTTATTTGCACCACAGGAAACTTAATATTCTTACTTGGCAATACTCAACTCAAGGGTGTTCAGCTTTACTAACAACTTTCAAAACTACCTATTTACAGTGTTGTTGAAGAAGAGATACAGCTAATTCAAAACTATTAGGTTGAGTTTGTACTGCATAGGCTTCTCTTTCTAAATCTTGTCGTTTGACATCAGTATAGCGTCTAAAAAATGGTTGAGCATAATTGCTTGGCTGAATGTCTAAACCTAAAGTTTTTATTTTTCCTTTTCCGGCACATACCTGTGCTGCATGAACAGTTTCATGGATTAGTGTTTGAGTCCCAATATGTAACTCAAACACTACGGGATTAATCCAAATTTTTTTGTCAGCTTCTCTTAGTAACCCATAAGCCCCTCGCTTTGGTGGTAGTGCAATGATTACCTGAAACCCTTTCTTTTCTAATTTATTTTTTAAATCTAAAAATTTTGCTTCTGGATTGGGTATTTGAGAAAGCAAAAGTAAGGAATTTAATATAAAAGTTTTGCTCATTTACTTATTTAATTACACCAATTCAATTAATGATTGCAACACATCCTTGGCTAAAGACGCGATGAATCGCGTCTCTACAAATAGTTGATTTTTTGCATTATTTTTTCAAATTGGTATTACTTGAAAATATTTGTATTAAATTACAATGGCAAAAATATTAACTGTGGCTTTAACTAAGGTAGCTACTTCTGGATCGACATTAGCGTAGCTATCCCAAAGGCGATTCCCAGTCATAGACTGGGAATCAGGGAGACTGGGAACGAGGTAACTGACTGTGCTTTTAATCTTTTGCAGAACTAATTGGTTTTTGGCCAAAGGGGATATTCTTTTTACCTTCACGAGAAGCACCTCCAAGGCTGCGGAAATACAATCCTCCAATGGTGAGTAAAAATGCCACGTATCCCACTGCTTGCACAAGATAGAGATTGTCTCTATAGCCAAATAAAGATTTGAGAATAATCCCAGGAAACTGTTCGTCCGGCAAAATTGTGGAAGTATTGGAAACCATCGGCCCCAAAATACAGGAGTGGACTTTTGTAAAACGCTCGTAATAGAAACAAAGTCCTTCTGTCGCACGACTGCTAAGGGCAAGGTTAGCCACTGCTTCGTCAAAGTGTTTTAAGGCTGAAACTACCAACCCAGCCACAATTAACACTAATAAAACGCCCATTACTTGGAAAAACTGGCGGATGTTAATTTTGACACCCCATTTAAATAGCAGCACTCCAATTGCAGATGCCGTTATCAAACCACCAATAGCACCCAATGCTGGCATTAATCCCTGTTGAAAATTAGCCGCAACGAAGAGAACAGTTTCAAAGCCTTCGCGGACAACGGCAATTAAAATTAAAGTAAAAACACCCCAGCCAGCATTTGAGTTTTGTGTCAGCGCTTCTGTGACTGCTCCTTCAACTGTAGCTTTCATGAATCTGGCTTGTTTAGTCATCCAGATTAGCATCCAACTGAGCATTGCGATCGCTAATACACTAAACACACCTTCTAGCGCTGGCTCAACTACGGTGGTGTATTGAGGATTGGCGGCTCCCAGTACTTGAATTATCCAACTGAATAGCACACCAATGAAGGCACTGACGACAATGCCAACGCCAACACCAGCATATACCCAAGAGTTGAGTCGGGATTGTTTAGCTTTTTTTAGCAAAGCTAGCACAATGCCAACAACAAGGGCAGCTTCCACTCCTTCTCGGAGTGTGATTACAAAAGTAGGTAGAGCAGTACTAAAATTCATCTTTTGTCCTTTGTCTTTTGTCCTTTGTCATTAGTCCTTTGTTCTTTGTCATCTGTCATTTGTCCTTTAAATTTGTTTTTGACTAATGACCAATGACTAATGACTAAGGACTAATGACTAATGACTATTAGCTAAAATCGCGTAGCATCTTTTTCAGCTCGAGATTATGCATCTCTTCTTGACCAATCATACCGCGAGCGAATTCTTCAAGATAGATACTGGCATTTGTGACCGTTTCGAGCAATTTTTTATACAGTTCCAATGCCTTCTTTTCATGGGATAAGCTTTCTTCCAAGATATCCTTGACTTTATGCTGGTAGGTTTCTTCCATTGGGGCAATTTTCAGGGAGGGATGCCCATCTAAACCTGTGAGAATTTCTCCCACTTGTTCAGCATGAAGTAAAGATTCACTTGCCTGTGCTTTGAAAAAAGCCACAATTGGAATACGGTTAGGGCCAGTCACCATTAAAGAATAATGTGTGTAGCGCACTACCCCTGCTAGTTCAAATTCCATGATGGCGTTCAGCAGGTCAATAGTCTTTTTATGGTCAAGTTCTTGCATCAGTTGTTAGTTCAAGTAACGAATGGAGTGTAATTAGTTAGGAGTTAGCAGTTCGGTATTCATAACTCATAATTCATAACTCCTAACTCTTAACTATTTTAAACTCCTTAACCTATACTTCCCATTAAATCAAAATGTTATCGCTGTGCTTGGGTATTGGATTTGTCAATCACTTTTTGGGAGTTTTCCTCAATGGTTTTCACCAACTTGGTAACATCATTAGGTGTTTTGACTGCTTTTGCTGGTGGGATGGCGGCTGGCCAAACTTTTATTAATTCAGTAAAACTAGTGTCGATCGCTTTGTGTGCTTCGGGATCTGCTTGAGCTACTTGACTAGAAATTCCTGTGTATAATTCCTTGGCGTAAACGACAAAACCACGGGAGTCTTGATACTCAATTGGGGCGGTTACTTTACCATTTGCGATCGCTGCGCCATATTCCGAGTTGGCTGAATCTAGCAATTCGTTAATTACCTGGAGCACAAATCCTGGTTTTGAACGTTGAGCTTCGGGCAAAGCTGCGATCGCTCCATCAACTGCTTGGACTGAAGAAGTAAAATTAGTTTTAACTTTGCTATCTTTAGGGCTAGATTTCACTAAATCTTGCAAACTCACCAATGTTGTCTTAAATTCTTTAACTTTGCGTTCATTCAATTGTTCTTCTACGTCAACGTAAATCTCTTCAACTGGATGTCCTATATGAGGTTCTGCTTGTTTCGGCTGATTCTGATCCAGCAGTTCTTGTGCTACCAAAAGATGCCCTTTCATTAAGCCTAATTTAGACATATAGTCAACATCTTTTGCCTCACCTGTGAGTACAACTTCTTGAACACCAACCTGGTCTTTAATTTTGTCGAACTGTTCTTGAGTAATTACTTTTTTAGTAACTAAATCTTCTGGGCTGCCGTAGGGACGATTTGCCTGGATTTTGTTTGATAAAGCCGGGACACCTAGCTTTGCTTCAAACTTATCCAATTCTGACAATATAGCGCTGTTAATGTTAATTTTTTCTTTGCTACTGTGACCACTGTGGCTGTTATTACTTACTGCCTCTGTAGCTGGAGGGCTAGCAACTGGTGCCGTTGGATTTTCTGCGGTTGGAGTATTACTACAGGAACTTAAGGTAACTATTAAGGCTGCTGCTGTTGTTAAACAGATATAACGAAGTTTTATCATCTTTGCTTCTCACACAACTTAAAAGGTATTAATTGAAACATTTCAAACTATTAGTAGAAGATAGTTTGTTTGACACACTGTCATAGATTTTACTGTTACATATAATGATATTTTTTATCAACTAGTTGCCTAAAACTTTAAGAAATTAATTACGAATACTAAATAATATTGTCAGGAATTTTTAACAGAGTTTTGAGACTTGCTCTCGGACAGGACTTCAAATTGACCCATACAACCGTTTTCTGCGATCGCATCCTGATGGGGATGGAACATATACTTACCTGGATAGCGAAAAGCGAATTCCAAAATGTGTCTTTCTGCTACACCCATCGTAATCACATCTGTTTTCTCGCTAGGAGTCATACTCATGCCATAGCGATAGACATCAAAGAAGTTGGCGTGGAGATGAAAGGTTACTGCGGGATCGTATTCAATGATGTTGAGAACATATAGCCGAATCAACTGATCTTTGTAAATGCGAATGGGATGATGCATGTAATGGTGGGGCAGACCGTTGAAGGCGTAATAATCGTTATGGCTATCATCATTCACGTCATACCCACCCATCACTAGTACAATTTCATCAGCCGGGGGACGGGGAGTAGGTGGATCGATAATAAACATCCCGTACAGTCCCTTGGCGATGTGTCGGGTAACTGGTTCAACATGACAGTGGTATAAGTGAACCCCATAAGGTTCAGCATCAAATTCATAAATTGTGGCTTTGCCGTTGCTGATTGGGCGAACACCATCCATTTCCGCCGGATGAACGCCATGAAAATGCAAAGAGTGAGAATGTCCCGCATTATTGAGAAATAGTACCCGGATGCGATCGCCCTGTTTGGCCCGTAGCGTTGGCCCTGGTATGCGACCGTTTAAATCCCAAATGTTGTAAGAGACAGCACTATTGAGTTTTATGATGGAAGTACCCGCAGTTAACTGAAATTCCCGGATAGTCCGCCCATTTTCTTGCTTCACCGTCCCATAATCAAAATCCCTCAACATCTTCATTGGGTTAGTAACGTCGTCAGATGCTTCCATTTCAAGTGGTGGCACTTTGACGATTGACTTACTTTGTAGATTTAGCATCTGCCAAAGTCCAGCTGCACCAGTTACCCCAGCACCTGCTAGGCCCAGCTTCATTAATTGACGGCGGCTCCAGGGTTTTCCACTACCCAGAGCGAAGTTGTTGGACATGACATTTAGTTACGGTTAGCGCCGAAAATGAATTGCAAAAGATTTGCAATTGCTTTTAAATACTAGAGGAATTAATAATTATTGTCAATAATTTTATAGTGTTTTAAAACTGTTAGTTAATTTGTTAAATCTAGATCGGGCGAGAAGTCAGTCTCTGAAAACTCTAGCCAAATTTTTCTTGTTATCAGTGTTGAAGATGCCGTTACTTAAAACCGTGTGTCATTCTTTTGTTATTTGTATGGACTTTATATGTAGATTTCTGCATACTGATGAGCCGATGTTCAAAGAATAGTATAGTATTCACTAAAGCCGCATTACACAATACATTTGATACACACTTGTCAAATACAAAGTTGATCGTATATCTTTTTGCAATCAAGCGGCGTTATGCCCTTTGATTGATGAACTGCCCAAATATATTATTAGGAAGTCAAAAATGACTAGTTTCTCTCGTATTTCAGTATTGCAAAAGACCGCAGGTATTACCTTATCTAAGCCTGTGCAGGTAACGCTTTATATGATGTTATCTTCTTTAGTTATCTGGACTGTTTTGTTCTCCACTTATCCTGCGGTTCATAACACAGCACACTCAGCGCGTCACCACACTTTAGGCGTTGCATGCCACTAAATTATCATAGTCCCAAGATTTTTTAGATGCATAAAATTTTGCTAGGTAACATAACAAAATTACGACGCTAAAATAGCGTGGATTAGCGCCAGTGTTTTTGCTTGTAAATAACTTTTAGGTTTTGTAGAGATGCTTTATTTACCATCTCTACATCACCTTAATTTTATTTAAGATGATGTCTGAGTTATGACTAATTCTTTGACTGATAATTAAGAGGTTGTTTGAAAAGTAGTATGCTGTGATTTTAATCGAATTATTACCCCCCTTAATCCCCCCTTATAAAGGGGGGAAACAATAAAATCTAGTTCCCTCCCTTTTATAAGGGGAGGGTTAGGGTGGGGTAAAAAAAAATTTATACATCAATCACGACTTTTCAAACATCCTCTAAGATGCAAATTCATCGGGAGTAACTTTCATCCACTGCTATTAAAATTTCAGTGAAAAAAGTACATAGGGTTCAAATTTACCGTAAGTTTTTATGAAAAAATATCGACTTTTTGGAGTTATCAGTGCTGTTTGCATCACTTTGTCAATTCTTTATTCCTTTGTAGGGAGTTCGCAAATTATTACATCTAAAGTGCTACTCTCCACCAACCCACCTTTAGAAAGTATTCTCCCTTTTGAAGCAGAGGCAGAAAAACCACAATCTCCCGTTAAACTGACGTTACAAGCTGTTGATGCTGCGGGTAAACCTTTAGCAAATGCCAAAATTAGTTTACAAATTCTGACACCGCCGTCCAATCCTTGGTTAACAACGGATTTTCCCATTGTCGAGGGAACAAAATTGCTGGAAATGAATGCGAATGCACCAGATGGGAAGCTAGAAATTCAGCAGATGTTACCAATACGTGGTAGTTACCGACTGCTGGTGAATGTGTCACCTTTGGTAGCAAATTCTTTTGCCTCATATCAGCAAACGTTAAACCTAAATGTCCGGGAAAATCCAATCAAATATAAATATTTTGCTGTGATCGCAGCTATTTTAATCTCACTTGGATTGTTGGGTGGTTGGGTTATTGGTGGACAAGAAGAACTACAACAAGGAGAAATTGCACCACAGTCAGTCCGCCTTTTATTAAGTGCATTGACAGTAGTGGCTATAGTAACCCTATTAGTTATCAACATTAGTGCAGAAGTTGCAGAAGCTCATGGCAGTGGACACCACTCAAATAGTAGCGAAGCCGTTGCACCATCATCTCAAAAATCTCAGGGATTGGAAATTAGCCTTGACGGAGATAAAAACGCGACTGTCGGAAAACTTGCGAATTTAGCGCTACAGGTGAAAGATACCGCAACTGGACAACCGATTACAGATGTAGCATTGCAAATAAAAGCGATCGCCACAGAACATAATTTAACAGTGTTTGACTACAAAGGTATTCCTGACGAACAAGGGAAGTTAACATGGCTTGAACAATTTTTTGATGGTTCACCCCACAAAATCGAGGTGGAAGCCACTCCTCTACCAGGATCTAGCCGTCAATTTGCACCAATGAAGGTAGCGCAAGAAGTTGAAGTTGAAGCGATCGCACCACCAATTTATATCCGATTGATTGGTTTATTCTACTTTACAGCCTTTGTCGGCATTGGTATGGCCATTGGGTTGCTAATACAGCACCGACGAACACCACAAGCAAGGGAAAATTAGTAACATCTAGTGCTTTAGTGAGACGCTATCTATCACCCACTCGTACAGAATTCTGACAGGGACTGACAAAAAATAAATTATCCCAAATTATTTGTACATTGGTAGGGGCGCAAGGTCTTGCGCCCCTATGTTCCCTTGATTAATTTTCAATATTTAAAAACTGGTTTAAAAACTGCTACTGTACTTCATGAACCTGCAATCTGCGGTAGAGTTCGATATTTATGATCCAATATAGTTCAGTTAAGAAAAATTGTAGGTTGGGTTAAGCAAAGCGCAACCCAACAAAGCCCCGGAAATGTTGGGTTTCGTTCCTCAACCCAACCTACACAGTTTAAGATTTTTGGCGTTAACTGAACCGTATTGATTTATGAGCAACAGACAATCATTAATTACAAAATATTTCCCTCCTATTTGGCTACGATTTTTAATCATTATTTTATTAATATTAGGGATATTTTTTCGCTTCGCCTATCTGGATCGAAAAGTCTACTCGCACGATGAAGCTTATACCTCATTACGAGTTTCTGGTTACACTAAAACAGAATTTGTTCAACAAATTTTTAATGGGCGCGTGTTTGCTGCTGGAAATATACAAAAATATCAACAGCCTAATTCTGAAAAAGGTTTAATTAATACAATCAACTCTTTGGCGGTGGAGGATGCCCAGCATCCTCCACTTTATTACGTGATAGTTAGATTATGGATGCAATTTTTTGGCAATTCAGTAGCCACTACGAGAAGCTTATCAGCCATAATTAGCCTGCTAGCTTTTCCTTGCATTTATTGGCTGTGCTTAGAATTATTTCAATCATCCATAACAGCATGGATAAGCGTAGCTCTTCTAACAGTCTCGCCCTTTCATGTGCTGTACGCCCAAGAGGCAAGGGAGTTCGGTTTGTGGATGGTGACTACTTTGCTAGGGGGTGCTATACTACTGCGAGCAATAAGGCTGGGTAACAAGCGGCTTTGGGGGATTTATGCAGTAACAGTGGCACTAGGATTGTACACCTTTTTGTTATCTGGGTTGCTAGCGATCGCCTACGGTATTTATGTATTTGCTATTGAACGCTTTCGATTCACCAAAACCGTTAAAGCTTATCTAATAGCAACTAGTGCCGGGTTTTTGGCTTTTGTCCCTTGGATTTTAATTGTTATTAATAGTTTATCTGAAATTGAGCGCACAACGGCCAGTGCTCAAGTCAGACAATCTGTGTCAGCTTTGGTTTCTGGTTGGATTAGCAATATTAGCTGTTTATTTGCTGATTTTTGGCGCTACGAACCTTTTTTTCCAGATTTGAATTTGCCAGTTTTGCGCTGGGGTCGATTTTTAATTCCCTTACTACTAATCTTGGTAGTATATTCATTCTTATTTCTTTATCGTCAAGCAGGAATACGAGTTTGGTTATTTGTTTTTATCTTAAGTGGAGTCCCTGCTTTAGCTGTCATATTGCCTGATTTGATTATTGGCGGTAAGGTCAGTCTCCGACCTAGATATATCATTCCATGTTATGTAGGCATTCAGCTAGCTGTTGCTTATTTGCTGGCGGCTAAAATTATTTCTTCTAAGTTAATAATCCGCAAATTTTGGCAATTAGTAATGGTAGTAGTAATTTCCGGTGGAGTTATCTCTTGTGCCGTCAGTTCTCAAGCCGAGACATGGTGGAATAAAAGCAGCCATGCCAACCCTCAAATAGCTCGTATTATCAATAAAGCTACTGAACCACTATTAATTAGTAGTACTTATTCTCTCAATATTGGCGACATGATGTCTCTGATTCATCTGCTAGATCATAAAGTGCAGATGGAATTGGTAATTGAACCAATTATGCCAAATATTCCTGATAGTTTTAGTGATGTATTTGTGTATAATCCTTCTAAAAGTTTTAGATACGAGCTTGAGAAGAAATACAAACTAGCTGATGTTTTTCAGTATAGTAGACTGTGGCGGCTAGAACAAAAAAGCAGCTAAATTTTATCCAACAGAATAAAGGCGTCAGTCGTCTGAATGGGCTAAACCTTAGCTATCCGCTAACAGAATGAATTGTATACGACTGGTGGATGAATAATCGGGTTTAAGACCTCAACTGATTTATTCTGACTCCTGAATTCTTCTTCAATATTTCCTAGATATTAAAATTAAGATTTACTGAGAAATTAAGAAAGTAATGCTGACAAAAATTGCTGTTGAAAAAATTCTTGAACGTGCCTTGATGGGATACGACTTATCTCTGGAAGAGGGAGTGGTGTTATTACAACAAACTGAACCGGAGGCGATCGCAGCAATACGTGCTACATCTGATACACTCCGCCACACTCAAGCAGGCGATACTGTCACCTACATCATTAACCGTAATATCAACTTTACTAACATTTGTGAGCAGCACTGTAGTTTTTGTGCTTTCCGCCGAGATGATGGTGATACCGATGCATACTGGTTAGACTCAGCGCAAATTTTGGAAAAAGCAACAGATGCGGTGCGGCGAGGTGCGACGGAAATCTGTATGCAAGGGGGATTAAATCCGCAAGCACTGATAAATGGCAAATCTTTGCCCTATTATCTCAAGGTTGTAGATACCATCAAACAGGAATTTCCCCAAATACATCTCCACGCTTTCTCTCCGCAAGAAGTGCAATTTATTGCTAGACTTGACGGACTTGAATATGCTGATGTGATTGCTGCTTTGCGCGATGCGGGTGTTGGCTCAATGCCGGGAACAGCAGCTGAAGTGTTAGACGATGATGTCAGGCGGATACTGTGCCCAGAGAAGATTAATACAGCCACTTGGCTAGAAATTGTCAGCACCGCTCACAAATTAGGCTTGCATACCACTAGCACCATGTTATCTGGGCATATTGAAACCCACGAACAGCAAATCGGGCATTTAGAAAAATTGCGATCGCTCCAAAAAACTGCCATCAATCAGGGATATCCAGCAAGAATCACAGAGTTTATTTTATTACCCTTCGTTGGGCAAGAAGCGCCCAAATCCTTACGTCGCCGTGTCGGACGCGATCAACCAGTTTTGAGTGATGCACTGCTGCTAGGCGCTGTGGCGCGGATTTTCTTAGGTAATTGGATTCCCAACCATCAGCAGAGTTGGGTGAAGCTGGGGCTTGCAGGTGCAACAGAAGCCTTAGTTTGGGGTTGCAACGATATTGGGGGAACTTTGATGGAAGAGCACATCACCACAATGGCGGGTGCTTTGGGTGGTACGTGCATGGAAGTAGAAACATTGGAAGCTGCGATCGCTTCTTTAGGACGACCTTATCAGCAACGGGATACTCTTTATCAAAAAGTCATTAGTCATTAGTCATTAGTCATTAGTCATTGGTCATTAGTCATTGGTCATTGGTCGTTGTCAATTGCAAAGTCCTTCTCCAGTCCCCAATTCCCAATCCCCAATCCCCAGTCCCCACTCAATTGATCCCCAAGTTACCAATCCAAGATAGGATGGACGTTGATTTACGTATTCTTTTACTTAATGCATATGAAGCGCTATTGGTCGCGTTTGCTTGCGCTGGTTTTGGTTTTATCTATCGGCTTAATGGGTTGTTCTGGCAGTCCAGATAGTTTGACTGGGGATTACCGCCAAGACACCTTAGCTGTGGTCAATGTTATGAGACAAGCTCTGGATCTTTCACAAGATTCACCCGACAAAGCAGCAATCCAAGCAGAAGCGCGTCAAAAAATTAATGACTTTTCCGCTCGCTACCAGCGAGTTAACTCTGTTTCTGGTCTTGGCTCCTTTACAACCATGCGAACAGCCCTCAATTCCCTGGCTGGACACTACAGTTCTTACCCAAATCGTCCCGTACCCGAAAAACTCAAAAATCGTCTAGAGAAGGAGTTACAGCAGGTAGAGACAGCACTGAAGCGTGGTGGTTAACTATTAACTATTCCCTGCTTTATTATGAACAGTTAAGAGTCAAAAGTTTTGACTTTTAACTGTTTTGTCAAATTCATAAGTAGATAGACAAAAATATAGGACTTACGCAAAACTACGCGTGGTAGGGGCAATTCATGAACATTGGTGTCTACTTTTGCCAAAAATAGCGTACTGATTGGGTGTTGTTCACCCGCCAGAGATTGTAAATCCCTGACTAATTGCTCAAGTCTACTGAAGTAGACTGAAAATTTTCGCGCTATCTTAGTCCTCTTCAGAGGACTTTAGCTATGAGACAGGGATTTACAATCCCTGGCGGAAGTGCGGTTTCGCGTTAAGTTGATACGTATGATTCATTATTGTTTGCGTAAGTCCTAAAATATTTACAGTCATTGCGATCGCTCGCAATGAAGTTGTGTAATTAATTTTGTTCGACTAATTATAATCCTGAGTTTTTAATTTTCAACTAAACTAATTGACACTCTCCTAGTACCGCAAGGCGGAATTAAAAATTAAAAATTAAAAATTAAAAATGAATACAGCGTAAGTGTTTTATTCATTTGGAATGGGTGGTTTATTTCCGCCGACCTGTACTAGCTAAAAGCCAGGATGTTCTTAGTAAATTTTTATGTAAAAGCATTGCGTTTTTTGCAAAAAAACGCAATGGCATTGAGGATATTGCCAAATATAATTCGCTATAAATTAATGAAATATTGTCCTTAGTTCAAAAATCCTACTGGTTTTAGCAGATTTTCACCAACTAAGGTAGAGGCAGAATCTACCCAATAGCAGACTAAACTTGCTTTGTATTCAGCTGTTTTATACTGCCATTTATGCGTCTATGTGTTTATAAAAGAATACGGCAACCGAAATAAACCTTTGGGAGTCTTGAAAAAATAGGTTTTAAAATCCTTACTAGTTAACTATATAATTCGATACACGTTACCCACAGTTATCTGAGTTGGGATCGATGATTATCGCAAATTAAAAGGTTTAAGACCGAACGTCAACAGGTAGATCGGAGGCAGATTAGCCCCGACTCTGCTCAGTTCCCCTACGGGAAGCAAGCTACAGTCAGTCAGAGTTTAAATCCCCGTCTGAAACTCCTTTAAATTTTGAATTTGTTCATCTACTGGTAGGTATGTCTAACCGTCCCTTGAACGTTGCAAGATCATCAACATTATTTTGGCGACGCCTATTCGCTGTTGTTTTCACTAGTGGTTCTTTGCTCCCCAACTTTGGCAGCCAACCAGCAAGGGCGCAAGTAACTGAGTATTGTCAGTTATCATCAACGGCGGCGCAAGAAAAAGAAAGTTTACGTTTGTCAGCCCTCAAAGGCAATCAAAATGCTCAAACGCGCTATCAAAATATAGTACAAAAACAGGCAAAGGAATTACGGGATTGCCGCACTCGGACTTGGCCGCAAACCCAAGCCCTCTGGTTGCGCTTGTATCCCTGTGACATTCAGCCGGGAACGATTGATCAGGTTATGGATCGGATTGTTAATCGTGGCTATAACCAAGTTTATTTAGAAGTATTTTACGACGGGCAGGTACTATTACCAGCAAAAGCTAACCCGACGGTTTGGCCGGCTGTGATTCGCACTCCAGGAGCAGAAAACATCGATATACTTGCCACAGCCATTAAAAAAGGACGGCAGCGTGGCTTGAAGGTCTACGCCTGGATGTTTACCACAAATTTTGGCTATACTTACGCCCAGCGCCCAGACAGAGGAGAAGCGATCGCTCGTAATGGCAAAGGTCAAACCAGTTTATATGTGGTAGATAACGGCTCTCAACTATTTATCGACCCTTACAATCTGCAAGCAAAACGCGACTACTACCAATTAGTACAAGAAGTTTTGCGCCGTCGTCCAGATGGGTTGCTACTGGATTACGTGCGCTATCCCCGACAAGCTGGAACTGACTCTATCGCCACCAAAGTTTCAGATTTATGGCTTTTTAGTCCCGCAATTCAAGAAGCTTTATTTAAACGGGCACAAAATTATAAAGGGCTGGACTTAATTCGCCGCTTTTTAAGTAAGGGATTTGTCACTGGTGGAGATATAACCGAAGTCGATAAACTTTATCCCCAGGAAGGGGAACCCCTCTGGCAAGGACGCATTCCCCCATCAGCCCAAAAGTCAATCCTGTCTGCAACCGACAGACAACCACTTTTACAATGGGAGTTATGGCAGCTTGCCGTTGCCCATGCCATGCAAGGAATTCTAGATTTTGTCAACATAGCTAGTTACCCAGCCAAGCAGCAAGGTATTCCCACAGGAGTAGTGTTTTTCCCTGATGGCAACCAAACTGTAGGACAAGGGTATGATTCCCGTTTGCAACCTTGGGATCGTTTCCCCACTACATTAGAATGGCATCCTATGTCTTATGGAACTTGCGGTAATGTCAGTTGTATTGTGGCGCAAGTGCAACGGGTTTTGAGTATGGCAAAACCGGGTACACAGATAATCCCTGCTTTAGCAGGCAAATGGGGAGAATCTGTCAGTAATCGTCCATCCTTAGAAGCGCAAATGCAAGCACTCCGACAATTCGCCCCCCGACTGAAGGGAGTTAGCCATTTTGCCTATTCTTGGCAATATCCTCAGAATGATAGCGATCGCAAATTTTGTCGAATTCGTTAAGGATGCAGAAGGCAGGATGCACCAAGGATTCCTTCTTCCTTCCTGCCTCCTTCCTTTATTATTTACGCACTTGAGCGCTAAATCCAGCTGCCTTGAACTGCTTCAGCTTCAATGGAGTAGGTTGATTTGCAGGCACAGAAATTCTCAATTCAAAATCGCTAATACCTGGTGGCACCTCAGCAATAGAACCTAAGCGAGTACGGTTTTGCATCACCGAGTCATTATTGGCATCATAGATGCGTCCAAAAATATCTGCGTCGTAGACTGTTTTATTAGTGCCATTTTCTGCTTTACCAATGACAAGAAAACAATTAGCAACCGCGCTACCACTACTAATAACAGCTCCTTGTGCTAGTTCTGGTGGACAATCTTTATAAGAAACATCCAATAATTTAATCTGTGTCAAAGCTATAGCTGGGGGAGTGATGACCCACGATAAAAAGGTGATGAGACAGGAAATAAAAACGACCGTGAGTGAGCGCAACTGCATAAAAGACCCCGTGACTTAATTTAATAAAGAATTATGTAACTTATAACCTCAGCTTACAACATACCCCTACTCCGTATTCTCTATTTAATTACAAGGGAATTGGAGACTTCAATTTAACTTTTGTAATAATTAGGGAAATAATCCCTCAATTGCTATTAACTTATGACTCCAGATGAGATTGAAGCAGCTATGCTCGCAGCCTTTAATCGTTGTGATGTTGCAAGCTGTCCTCTCACTGACGCGCAGAAACAGATATTACTGCAAGTGGTCGAGCAAATTCAGGGGAATTCAACCTCTGGAATGGCAAATATTGCTAATCCCTTAGATGAACTTACCCCAGAGGAGTTAGAAGCATTTTTACAGTTTGTTAAGGATGAAGAACAACGCAACCGCACTTGGAAAGTGCAATTACTCAACGACTGGTTGCTAGAAAATGACTCTGGAACAGTACAATTCATTCGCAAACGCTATGGTTTACAGTGGCTGAATCGTGTTGAGTCATGTCATTTTGATAAGTATTCTTATTTTGAGGATGCACTAAAGTTAAGAGTAGGCGATCGCATTGAAGTTTCCAATGCACTATGGGAATGGGTGCAAGAGGATGGGCCTTGTAAGCGCGAATGGTTTCCCTGTATGGTGATTAAGATCGAAGAAATTGGCGATGTCTACGACGGGCTACGCCTACGCGATGACTCCTCTACTAATTGCGTCGTCCGCTTCTTCAACGGCGCCGAATATGAAATTCAAGGAATGTACGAATGGAATCGCTATAACTGGCGCTGGCCCCAAAAGTAGTGCTGAGTTTGAGTCTTTGAACTCCATTAATGAGGCTTTGAACTCTGACTGCTGCTGTATATTTATAAAATTATTGCCTGAACAACGCCCAAGCCAAAAACCTTTCGGTATGATACAACGCTAATTGATTGCTCACACCGTTGAAAACAGCATCAAAAGCGTGTTCTGCCCAAGGAATTTCTAGAAAAACCGCAGTATTCCCAGAGCCATGTAAACGTTCATACATCTGTCTACCATATCGTGCTTCTACCAAATGGTCGCGACTACCGTAAATTAATAAAGTTGGCGGTAAAGGATGCGTCAGGTAATTTATTGGTGAAGCGATTTGATACTGATTAGGTAATTCTTCTAAAGAACCACCGATAAATGCTTTTAAAACAGCGCGAGTGTTAATAGGATCGGGATTTGGCGGTGTTTTGTATCCTTCAGGTAAGTTAACAGGCCCGTAATAGTTCACCACAGCACGGATGGGTGGTGCATCCGGTTGATAAGCCGCTAGCATTGCTAAATGCGCTCCCGCAGAACGCCCTAAAAGTACCATCCGTTCAGGATCGGCTTCATATTCAGCTGCATGTTGGCGAATAAAATTCAAGGCTGTACGCACATCATCTAACTGAGATGGAAACCGATATTGAGGTGCGTGTCGATAAGCGATCGCAAATACCGTATATCCTTGATTAGCAATATATTGATTAAACTCAGAATTGGCATGAGGATTGCCATATTGCCAAGCTCCACCATAAATTACTACCACTGCTGGATATTTCCCTACCTCTGAGGGTTGGTAAACTTCCATTTTTAAAGGCACTCCCGCAGGAGAAGCAAACAGAATATCTTTTTGGTGACGGATTTTATCTGATGCAATACCCCTGAAGAAATTAACTAAGTCAAAGGGATGGGTTTGCATCTTAGCCCTTACTTGGACTGGAATTTGCTCTAGATAATTTGCTCCCAACCCTTGTTTCATAGCTTTAGACATCTGCATTTGAGTTAATGGGATATTCACTAGTACCCATCCACAAATTAGCAATCCGATTAAACTAAAAATGCAAACTAAACGCTGTAGTTTACGACGACGGATGTAAAATAAAGAAAGGAATAAAAAGAGCAAATTTAATAACAATAACCAAGGACTGACTTCTGGCGCTCCTACTGCTAGGGTGAGTAAAAACATATTTGGAGCAGGAAGAATAATCCAAGAGCTAAGAAATAGACTTACAAAACTGAGTAATAATACAAGCCATGATAAAAGTATTTTGCGTTTAGCAAACATAGATTCAAGTGCGGTAATAACGACTCCCAAGAAATACAACTTATCCGCTAATGCTAAGGTTGACAATAGTTTTAAGCTAAACCACATCTAGTTTGCATATCTAACTTTATTGGGGTGAGCAAAATGCATCCGAGTTTTTATTTTTCGATGAAATAATAAAATTTAATACAGCGTATTTCAGGTAAATGAAGTACACGGGTAGGGGCACAACATGTTCATACGTGTCAACTTAACGCGAAACCGCACTTCCGCCAGGGATTGTAAATCCCTGTCTCATAGCTAAAGTCCTCTGAAGAGGACTAAGATAGCGCGAAAATTTTCAGTCTACTTCAGTAGACTTGAGCAATTAGTCAGGGATTTACAATCCCTGGCGGGTGAACAACACCCAATCAGTACGCTATTTTTGGCAAAAGTAGACACCAGTGGGCACAGTTGCCCCTACGATTATCTGTACCTCACCAAGTTGAAATCTGCTGTATGTCATTGCGAGGAGGAACGTCGTTCCTCCTGTCTACAAGGCGCACTTGCGTTCGCAATGACGAAAGGTTGTTTGATTTTGCTTGCATTGAGATACTATCGGTGAGCATCTTGCCCGCCTTAATTATGCAAGTTAAACGTGGGAAACTTTATAGCAATCCTATTTTATTTTTGATGACAGCATAAATCATTGCTCTTATATCTGCTTTTGTACCCAAAGACGAAAAGCTTTGAGCATTGCATTTCTGCCTGCTGTTGTACTTTGCTCTAGATATCGGGGAATCGCTTCAATTAGTGGGAATAGAGGAAAATTTAGGCTTTGCTGAGATTCTACATAATGCCCATCTCGCAGAATATTAATTTGGAGTTTTCCTCGTTCAAAACGCCAAAGCTCAGGAACTTTTAGCGCTTCATAAATATTAGGATAAGTTCGAGAAGTAATATCAATTTCTAGAGCTAAATCTGGAGGAGGGTCTACTGCTAAATCTAGCCGTTTCTTGCCACGAATCTTGGATTCATTTTTGATATAGAAACACTGATCGGGTTCTATCCCTTGAGCCATTTCTTGGTTTTTGAAAGTGGTAGAACCAAGGCTGATAAACTCAGTACTTAGCTCTTCTAGAAGCGCTTTGACTAAATCGCTAACAATTTCTTTGTCAAATTCATGTTCTGGCAGTGGTGCCATAATCTCCAGTATTCCTCTGTCATAAGCAATTCGGGCTGCCCGATGTTCCCCCAAATCCTCTAGAATTGCTTCCAATTCCTGCCAGGTTACATCTCGCAGTTGTACTCTTTGTCCTGGTGGAACATGGATGCGCTTTAATTCCAACAACATCAGCTGCACTCCCAGTAGCTCAAATCTAAATTTAGCTTACTCCAGTTGTCCTGACGGGGCGACAATTTTTGCTGCTTTATCACTAAATTGTGAGATGCTGGGATACATAGCATCTTGTGGTCAAACTTTGAAATTTATGAATTTTCTCCACTTGACGAATAAAGCAATATAGAGGCAAACTTATAAAATCTGATTTTGATTACCCTATTTTGACTTTTCAATACCTCTAAAAATTCCGTTTAGCTTTGGAAAAAATTTGATGTTGATTGGATTTATAAAGCTTCCCAATTTGTCACGGTATTGTGGATACGTAGGTTTAGAAGTAGCACAAATTGTTTCCAAACATCTTGTAGTTCAAAATAAAACCTATGTAATTCAAAATAGAAAGATATTGGTATATCAACTTTTAAAGTCTGGTCTGGATTCTCATACAGCAAATCGAACTGTTACTGTACTTATATCAAGCCCGGTTTTGCAATTAACTAATAAAAACCAGTGTGCAATTAATTGTATGCGGAGGCAAGAGGCAGATCGCTTTTAGCGTCTCCCCTTCTCTACGAGACACTACGCGAAGGGAGAAAGCAGGAGTTAGAAACTCTTTATATCTGATTTTGAGTCCTGCATTTTGTACGAATACACTTGAGTTGAACAAAGTAAAACCCAACATTAAGCGTTAATTGTTGGGTTTCGTTCCTTAACCCAACTTACGCAGGTTAAGGTTTTTATGGCTTAGTGCTTATCGACTTTGAACTATGGACTCTTGACTAGAGCTTTCAAGCTCTGGAAGTTCTACTCTAGAAGGCTTAAAGGCTTCTGCCCAAGCAAGGCACAACTGACGGAAGCGATCGCCCCGCACTTCAAAATTCGGGTACTGATCGAAACTCGCGCAAGCTGGAGATAGCAACACTACACGCGCTTGATACTGCTTGGCTAATTTTGCCGACTTGGGAACTGCCCTTTCCATAGTTTCCACAATATGGTAGTTGTGATACCCCACCTCTTGCAGACGTTTGGCAAATGCGGGTGCAGCAGATCCAATCAATAACACAGCAGCAGTTTTGGTTTGAATTTGTGCTAGCCAGCCTGTATCATCACCTGCTTTGGCTTCTCCACCGGCAATTAAAATTGCTGGATTTCTTACAGATGCTAAACCAACTTCGGCAGCATCGTAGTTGGTGGCTTTGCTATCGTTAATGAAATCAATACCTTCCCATGTGCAGATATGCTCCAAACGATGGGCAACGCCGGGGAATTCTTGAATCGCCAGAGCGATCGCATCACGATTAATTCCCGCTAATCTTGCTGTTGCTACTGCCATCAAGAGATTTTGCTGGTTATGTTCTCCCACCATCCGCAAAGTGGATACTTTCACAATCGGTTCTGGTGCAGAAGTTGCAGTTAATTTTTCCACAACCCAGCCGTCTTCAATGTAAAAGCCTTTTTCGCTAATCAGAAAATCTTTTCCTCTGACACTTGTCCAATAGGCATCAGGCCAAGCACTTAAACCTAACTTGCTCAAGTAGGCATCATCGCCATTGAACACTTGCAACTCGGACTGACGCAATAGCTTGGCTTTGATGTTGTAATAGTTCTCTAAAGTCTTGTGGCGACTAAGATGATCCGGCGTGAAAGTCGTCCAAACACCGATCCGGGGTGCAAGAGAGCTTGAAGATTCTATTTGATAGCTGCTAACTTCCGCAATCACCCAATCAATCGAGGAGTTATCAAACTTTTCTCCTGCTCCCCCTGCTCCCTGCTCCCTGCTCCCTGCTCCCTGAGATAGGGCAACTTCACAAGCGGCGTAGCCAATATTACCGCAGGCGGGTGCGTCTAATTCTGCTGCTTGGAAAATGGCAGCAATTAAAGCTGTGGTAGTAGTTTTGCCGTTAGTACCGGTAATTCCTACCCAAGGTAGCGATTGCAAATTTCGCCAAGCGAGTTCCATTTCGCCAATGGTTTCAATACCTAATTGGCGTGCCTCAACTAATACGGGAATATCCCAAGGCACGCCAGGACTAACGACTATTAATTGGGGTAAATTAGCACCATTCAATTCTAGAGATTGGCCTAGTTTTACGGTTATTTGCTCGGCAGCGAGTTCTTGTTGTTGTTGTCGGAGGGTTTCGGAGGTGTTGCTATCACTTAGCTCTACCTCCCAACCTTCCCGTCTCAACAATCTCGCCGCAGCAACACCGGACTTTCCCAATCCAATAACAGTAGCTTTGGACATAGATTGCAGCAGAGTGTCCCTGGTTAAGCACTCCCTATAGTAGCGTTTCTTGGCAAAAATTACACAAGTTTTTGTTGATCTATGCTACAGATTTTTGACGATCGCACCAAAATCAGCTAAAACACGGGCATGATTGCGAACTAATCCCAGCAGATGTAACCGATTACGCTTAATTTCTGGATCGGAATCCATAACTAAAACGCTATCTGGGCCATCAAAGAAGCTACTAACAGCCGGAGCAATTTTTGTAAGTGCTGCTACTAACAGTTGATAATTTCGTGTCTGCTGTGCTGCTTGAGTTTCCGGTACTGATTCGATTAGCGCATTATACAAAGCTTCTTCAGAAGGCTTTTGGAATAGTTCTTGACGAACTACAGTTGTTGGCTCAAGCTGTTTTGTATCCAAATCACCTTGAGCGGCTAATCGTGTGGAACGGTTAACGGTTTCGTAGATGTTATCTAAAGTACCGTCATTGCGAATTTGTTGTAAGTATAAGGCGCGATCGCGTACATCTAACAAATCCTTTAATGTCCGTTCTGTGTATTCTGGGTCATTTTCTCCTAAAACCGCATTTACTAAGTCGTAATCAATTTGTTTTTCTTCTTGTAGTAAGGTGCGGATGCGTTGTAAGAAAAAATCTTGTAACGCTGCGGTTAATAATGCCCGGTCTTTGTGATATTTTGCCGCAAAATCTGTTGCTATCTGCGCCAATAAATCATCTAAATTTATTGGCAAATTAGCAAACCAAGTAATTTTAACTACAGCATTGGCAGCCCGACGCAAGGCGAAAGGATCAGAGGAACCAGAGGGAATTAAACCCAAACCAAAGATACTTACCAAAGTATCTAATCTATCTGCCAAGCCGACAATTTGACCTGTGAGTGTTTCGGGTAAATTGTCACCTGCTCCCGTTGGCAAATAGTGTTGAAAAATTGCCTTTGCTACTTCGGCATCTTCACCACTGGCTAAGGCATATTTTTCTCCCATAATGCCTTGCAATTCGGGAAATTCATACACCATTTGGGTAACTAAATCTGCTTTACATAATAAAGCAGCCCGTTGGATTTTTTGGCTTTGATTTTCCTCTAATTCTAATTGGCTGCTAATTTGCTCGGCAATTTTAACTATTCTATCTACCTTGGTACGCACCGAACCCAATTCTTCTTGAAAAGTGACTTTTTCTAACTGAGGTAAAAAGCTATCTATTGGCTTAGTTAAATCAGCCTCATAGAAAAATCTGCCATCAGCCAATCTGGCGCGAATTACCCTTTCATTCCCGACAGCAACAATACCTGATTTATGGGGATCGGCGTTAGAAATGGTGATGAAATTGGGCAATAATTCTTGCTGAGAACTATCTGGTTTGAATATAGGGAAATAACGTTGATGAGTAACCATAACTTCAGTAATTACCTCAGTTGGTAATTCCAAAAATTCTGGTTCAAATTTCCCGACAACTATAGAAGGATATTCTACAAGGTTGGTTACTTCCGCTAACAAATCGGGGTAAATTACTGTATACCCGCCTAAATTCTCTGCTACTGTCTTTACTTGCTCTTTGATCAGATTTGCCCGTTCTTCTGGGTCAACGGTGACATAAGCAAACTTAAGGGTGGTAACATAATCAGTAGCTTGGGCAATTGTTATGGGATTAGGATGCAAGACTCGATGACCTTGGGAAATGCGATCGCTCTGAATCTTCTTAGAACCATTCACTAATTCTAGAGGCAGCACCGTCTCGTCTAACAAAGCTACCAGCCAGCGAATTGGTCGGGAAAACCTGGCATCCCCATCACCCCAACGCATCAACCGCTTACCTTCTAAACCCCAAATCCACTGGGGAACAAGTTCTGTCAAAATTTCCGCCACAGGACAACCAGGAATTCTTTTTTGTACAAAGACAAATTCCCCTTTGTCAGTGGGGCGAAGGAACAGTGCATCTAGTTCCACACCTTGCTTTTTGGCAAAGCCTACTGCTGCTGCTGTCGGCTGACCATCTTTAAAAGCGGCTTGGGCTGGGGGCCCTTTAATTTCTTCTTCCCGGTCTGGTTGCTGGGATGGTAGACCTTTAATCAATACCGCCAGCCGTCGGGGAGTACCGTACACCTGGACACTTTCGCCCTTGAGACTGTTTGCTTCCAGGCTTTGGGGAATGCGTTCCCGCCATTGCACTAAAGCATCACTGAGAAAACTTGCAGGTAGTTCTTCTGTACCAACTTCTAATAGAAACGCAGGCATATAATACTGTTTTCAACTTTGCGTAGCTCAACTTTATCAGTTATTCTCAAGCGATCGCTCGTGATTTTTCGGTAACTAGTACCGCAAGGCGGAATTAAAAATTAAAAATTAAAAATTAAAAATGAATACAGCGTAAGTGTTTTATTTATTTGGAATGGGTGGTTTTTTACGCCGTACTGTACTAGTTGTCAAGCTAGTCTTGAGGGTTTGTAGTTAGCGCTTTAGTGCTGGTCTTGTGTAGAAAACTTCACAAAAAAAATTGCTCTCTTCATTGATTCCTTACATTTGCTACCTTAGTTTTATGCGGTATTTACGTATAAATATTTCTATCGTAAGCTTAGTATTGTTTGATGCATTGATATCTGCATCATTTTAATCAATTTTAGAGTTATAACAATGAAAAACATTTTCGCGAAAATTGCCACGATCGCAGCAACCAGTGCTGCTTTTACCGTTGCGATCGCAGCTGCTAACAACCCTGCTCAAGCTATTGAGTTAAACTTTAACTGGCTAGGTGATGCTGGTTATTCAGCAACAGGTTCATTCAGTTACGACGAAACTACAGCACCAACAATCATTTCAGAAGCTGGTAGTGGAGCAACCAACTTTTTACAATCCTTGAATGTCTCCTTCTTAGATCCATCTAAAAATCTTCTGGGAACCTATAACACCGTTGCTGGTGGAGTATCAGAGTCTGATTTCTTCGCTTTCAACTTTGATACTTCCACTCACACATTGTTTGGCCCCTTTGATATAGCAGGAGGGACAGGTGTAATTGGAGAATACTTCTTTCAGGGAACGGTTGGCGACTCTTTGCAATTACGTCAGGATGTAGATCAACAGGGAGCGTCAATAACACTAGATCAAAATTCTGGCTCTATTCAGGTATCCAAAGTCCCTGAACCTGCTTCTATCTTGGGTTTACTAGCATTAGCTACCTTGGGTGCAGGTTCAACTTTAAAGAAAAAGCAAGCCTCTTGCTAGAGATTAGGGTTTTCTAGTTAGAGCTTGCCAAATTTACTGAATCTCTATTCTAGCCCCACTAGTTCACTAAACTAGTGGGGATATAATTCAAACTCATTGTTTCGTCATCAACACTTTTTTCGGGAGTACTAAATACTTGAGACTTGGGTCAAAGTGAAGAAAAAGTACTCAATACTGATGCTTTTGGTAAAACAAAGCACCGTACAGATGCTCTCATGGACGGTCTTTGAACTCAGCACTCTTCTTTTGTGTCAGTGTTTTTGAACTATCAAAAAAGTGTGATAGTTCTATCCCAAATGAATACAATACTGATGACTTAGTTACAAATACTTCATGTGCCAGTTTAAAGGGCGGAATGAGGGTTATATGCACAACCATAAATATAATGCTACAATCCCCCAAGCGTAAATTTATGCATTAGTTCAGTAATAACCAGACCAACTATTGTCGTAATCACCAAAAACTAAAGCCTATGTCTATAAAACCCTAACCTATTTAGACAAACTGATATTTTGATAAATAAGAACTCAGGAGTCATAAGTCAGAATAAATTCATAAATTCTATCCGAGTGGCGAATGAGTGTTGGTTGAAAAACTCGTTTCTTTATGAGTCGATTCTTCTGAATTTTGAATTATGCATAATATGAATTGAAAGTGGAAAACCTTATGGGAAAATGGGATTTGTTTATTCCCAACTTTTTTTTGTAAGTTACTAAAAAAATTCCATAAGCAATCTTTAAGGCAATTTTAATAAAACAATCTTAAAAGTTAAAATTAAGTAATAAAAGTAGCAGCCCCTACTGGCTATTAAGGAATAAATCCGATCATCTCAGGCTGTCTTAACAAAATTCACAAATAGCTCATGCACATTCTGATTTATTCCTACAACTATCATCCAGAGCCAATTGGAATTGCTCCGTTAATGACTGAATTGGCAGAAGGATTAGTAAAGCGAGGTCATGAAGTGCGAGTGATTACGGGAATGCCCAACTATCCTCAGCGCGAAATTTACGATGGGTATCGGGGTAAGTGGTATCTTACTGAACAAAAAAATGGCGTCACCATTCAGCGAAGTTACCTCCGAATTAAGTCTAAGCCTAACCTTCTAGATCGGCTGTTACTGGAGTTGAGCTTTGTCTTTACGAGCTTACCCCAAGCCTTTAAAGGTGGACGCCCAGATGTGATTATTTTAACAGTTCCGCCTCTACTAGGTACGTTGCCTGCAACAGTATTTGGTTGGTTATACAACTGCCCAGTAGTTTTGAATGTGCAAGATATTCTACCAGAAGCTGCGGTACGGATTGGGCTGTTAAAAAATAAGTGGATGATCCGAACTCTTGCAGCCCTAGAGAAATTTGCATACCGGACTGCACATACTATTAGTGTCATAGCTGATGGGTTTCGTGAGAATTTAGTTAATAAAGGTGTACCTGCTAATAAAATCATCTGCATTCCCAATTGGGTGAATGTAAATTTCATCCGCCCTTTGCCGAAACAGAACAACTCCTGGATATCTAGCCATCAACTTGAGGGGAAATTTGTAGTCCTTTATTCGGGCAACATTGCTCTAACCCAAGGTTTAGAAACAGTAATAGAAGCAGCAGTTCACCTACGCCATATCAAGAATATTGTCTTTGTCATCGTTGGCGAATCAAAAGCATTACAAAGATTGCAGGAATATTGTCTATTAAATGGAGCAGATAATGTTTTGCTGCTACCGTTGCAGTCACGAGAAAAACTACCCGAAATGCTAGCAGCATCTGATGTAGGGCTAATTGTGCAAAAACGCAATGTGATTTCGTTCAATATGCCTTCAAAAATACCACTGCTGCTGGCTAGTGGTCGCCCAATTGTGGGTTCAGTTCCCGCCACTGGTACTGCGGCTAAAGCAATCGAACTTAGTGGTGGCGGGATAATTGTTGAGCCAGAATCACCCGATGCCATAGCCACTGCGGTGCATAATTTATATGCCAATCCTACTCTAGGAGCGAGGCTAGGTAAGACAGGAAGACAGTTTGCCGAAGAAAACTACTCCTTGGAGCAAGCACTTGATCGGTATGAAGGGCTATTTTCTCATATTGTTGCTAACCGAAAATCATCTGTGGGGATATTGCCGAAATTGGACTCTAAAGAATCAGTTGTGGATGGTTGAAGAGAATTAGGCATTGAGTGAGTATGGGGGATTACTGGCTTGGCTATATAGACAAAACCCTAATTGGCATAAATTAAATCACCCATTCGGGTGACTTAAAAATCAACCGATTGGATGACCTAAGTGTAGGAAGTTGAAACTCGTCAAAAATAGGACTCTAAAGAACACTAATAAATTGCACGTCGTTCTTGATGAGGATAACTTGATGAAATTGGCAACCTTGATTAATATATCTGAATTAATTAGCGTAGGCGTACTGCTAGGTCGAAGCAAGCTACGCGCAGCCTGTAGTAGGCAAGCCTGTCCAAAAGTTGGCATCGCCCCATACTTTTTTCTTCCCTAAGATCAGTATTCGCTACGACTTAAGAGCGATAAACTCATCTGTAACTTATACCAATGTCCTTTAGTATGTGGTTATAATGCAAGCAAGCGCTTGCAAACATTAAGAATTATGCAAGGCTTTGCAACCTAGATGATGGAGGAGCATGAAGACCTGATTTGGACATTGGATTGTGGAAGCGAAAAAGCATCCCATTATCCAAAATTGACAAATCGTTGCGCGAACAGTTGATTGCGTACTTACAGAAGAGTACAGAGTCTTCAGATATATATTTGAAAGCATCTGTAGATAGTTCCACGGATATGTTGCTTTATAGTATGCTGCATTTTAACGATGTTACTCCCACATTAGAAACTGGCGTCAATTTATCGAGGAAGGCAGGAAGTTCAGTTAATTAGCCTGCAAAAAGATGAGCCGTGCTTTCTACTTCAGTTAAAGCACTAGCTTTCTACTGACTAATAAAGTTTTATAAATTACACTTTAAAAAATTGACAGGAGTTAAGTAATGAACAAAATATTTCAACCATAGTGTGATGAATAATACTGGTTAGTTTTAGGTGCTAGACATCGTGAGCGATCGCCCAAATACCCAAATATTTTTGTCCCAAACATAGAAAAACCAGGGCTAAAAAACTATTCAAATAATGCTTTTTTAGCGAAGAGTAGATTGCCCAAGTCTAAATCCACAAGACGAGAAAACGAAGATGTCCCATTCTGAGTTCCCTGACTCTCCCCTTCCCGTTGAAATTGAACAGCCTACTGTTACTGATTCTAGTCAAGAGTCGCAACCATCACCACAGCGATCGCCTAAGCCACCTCAAAAGCGGCGTTGGCCTTTAATTTTGGGAATTATCCTGTTAATTGCAGGTGTTGGTTTTGGTTGGCGCTGGTGGCAAACTAGTAATGCGAGCGACGCACCAGCAGGCGCTGGGGCAGCTCCTGCTCAACGAGCAGTTCCGGTCAAGCTAGCGACTGTAGAAACTGAAACCGTGCAGGAAAGTTCGGAGTTTATTGGCTCATTAGAGGCTCCACGTTCAGTAATCATCAAGCCACAGGTTGAAGGACGAATCACCGATATTTTCATCAAAGAGGGCAACCGTGTTCAACAAGGGCAAGTCATTATTAGCCTGCAAAGTGATAATGTCCAAGCTCAATTATTACAAGCTAGAGGCTCACTGCAACAGGCCCAGGCACGTCTTGCTGAACTCGTTGCAGGTACGCGACAAGAAGAAGTAGCCCAAGCTAGAGCGCAGTTAGCCCAAGCCCAAGCTCGCTTTCGAGATGCTCAATCAGGATCACAACCAGAAGAAATTGCTCAAGCTGAAGCTCAAATTCAGTCAGCTAAATCTGATGTAGAACTAGCACAGTCACGAGCCAAGCGATACGCACAATTGAGAAAAGAGGGTGCAGTTTCCCAAGATACTTTAGAAGGATATGTCAAAGAACAGCAAAGTGCTGAAGCTGCCCTAGTTGTAGCCCAGAAACGCCTAGACCAAGTTCGCAAAAGCAGAAATTCTAGTATCAACGAGTTAGCTGGTGCCCTGGAACAACAAAAGCAAAACTTAAGGCAGCTAGAAAATGGTTCCCGCCCAGAAGAAATTGCCCAAGCGCGATCGCAAGTAACTCAAGCAGCTGGGCAAGTCCAAGCTGCCGAAGTCCAACTGCAATACACAAAAGTCCTTGCACCTTTCACTGGCATTGTTGGTGATATTCCAGCAAAGGTGGGAGATTATGTAGAAAAAGCAGATCAACTCACTACACTGACTAGAAATGACTCTTTAGAACTGAATATTTCCGTTCCGCTAGGTGAATCCAAAAAACTGCGCTTGGGATTACCAGTACAAATGCTGGACGATCAAGACAAACCCATAACTACTGGTAAGGTGAGTTTTATTTCTCCAGATGCCAGTTTAGATTCGCAGACAGTTTTGGCTAAAGCCAACTTTGGGAATTCTAGAAGTCAACTGGTTAATCGCCAGACAGTACGAACCAAAGTGATCTGGAACGAACGTCCGGGAATCTTAATTCCAGTTACAGCAGTATCTCGCTTGGGTGGGGAGACTTTTGTGTTTGTAGCCGAAGCGCCGCAGGAAAAGTCTAAACCTGGAGCGCCATCTTTAGTAGCTCAACAAAAGCCCGTGAAATTGGGAGTTATTGAGGGGAATAATTATCAAGTTATCGAAGGACTAAAAGCGGGGGACAAAATTGTTGTTTCCGGCATTCTCAACCTAACCAATGGCGCTCCCATCAGTCCTGAAGCGGAAGAAGCAGGTAGTCAAAAGCCTTAGTTGAAGAAGGATAGAGGGGCAGGAAGCAGGGGGCAAGGGAGCAGACAAAAATGAGGGAGACAACAAAGAGAATAACCAATCCCCAATGCCTCATACCCAATGCCCCATACCCAATGCCAAATACCAAATACCCAATGCCCAAGTTTTAAACTATGTTTGTTGACTTCTTTATTAAGCGGCCAATTTTTGCGTCGGTTTGTGCGATCGTCATCCTTCTAATCGGATTAATCAGCATTCCCACACTACCGATCGCAAGGTTCCCAGAAATTAGTCCCACCCAAATTAGTGTAACTTCCAACTATAGCGGAGCTAGTGCCGAAGTTGTAGAAAGTGGGGTGACAAATATCTTAGAAAGGCAAATCAACGGGATTGAGGGTCTAAGATATATGACTTCTAGCAGCAGTAACGATGGTACAAGTACCATTACAGCCACCTTTGATTCCTCACGGGATAAAGATATTGCAGCTGTGGATGTGCAAAACCGTGTTTCTGTAGCCCAACCACAACTACCAGATTCTGTGCAGCGCACGGGAGTAAGAGTATCTAAAGAATCTAGCAATATTCTCTTAGCAATTGGTTTATTCGCTGAAAATAAAGAGTACGACAATATATTCTTAAGCAACTATGCCGACCTTTACATAGCAGATGCTTTAAAAAGAGTTAAAGGCGTGAGCAACGCTCAAATTTTTGGCGAACGCCGCTATGCAATGCGTTTGTGGTTAGATCCGGGTCGCCTTGCCAGCCGAGGACTAACGACTCAGGATGTAGCAAATGCTTTATCTGAACAAAACTTGCAAGTTGGTGCAGGGAGAATTGGACAAGAACCGGCTCCTGAAGGACAAAGATATCAACTTGATGTGCGTGCTGCCAGCCGATTAGCAGAACCATCAGAATTTGAAGAAATTGTCCTGAAAACTGAAGATGATGGTACGTTAGTCAAGCTCAAAGATGTAGGTAAAGCCGAACTGGGGGCAGAAAATTACAATACATTTCTGCGATTTCGGGGCAGTGATGCTGTAGGTTTAGGGATTTATCAGGTTCCTGGCAGTAATGCCTTGGATGTAGCGAAAGGAGTCAAAGATGAAATGAAGCGATTGGCTCCTAGCTTTCCACCAGGCATGAAATATCAAGTAGCTTTTGACACAACATCCTTTGTAGAAGAGTCGATGTCAGAAGTCATCAAGACTCTGATTGAAGCAGTAGTGCTAGTTGTGATTGTAATTTTTGTGTTCTTGCAGGATTGGCGAACCACTTTAATTCCAGCACTGACTATTCCTTTAGCACTAATTGGAACATTTGCCTTCATCAAAATTTTTAACTTTTCTATTAATAGTTTGACTTTGTTTGGTCTGACCTTAGCATCAGGGATGGTAGTAGACGATGCGATCGTGGTGGTGGAGCAAATTAGCCGATTTATTCAGGATAAAGGAATTAGTCCTCGCCGAGCCGCTAGTGAATCAATGAGGGAACTGTTTGGCGCCGTTATTGCCACTTCACTAGTGTTGATGGCGGTGTTTGTGCCAGTGGCGTTTTTTCCGGGAACCACAGGCGCACTTTATCGGCAATTTGCGCTAACGATCGCCTTCTCCATTGCGATTTCAACTTTTCTAGCTTTGACTTTAACACCTTCTTTGTGTGCGCTGCTGTTGCGTCAAGGACAAAAACCTTCAGGCTTACTGGGTTGGATTTTTGACCAGATTAATAGATTCTTGGAATTGGTAAGGTCAAGTTACGAGCGATCGCTGACCTTTCTCACACGTATCAAAGGTATCGTTATTGGATTGTTTATCGTCTCCTTGGGTATGACTGCTTGGCTGTATACGACAGTACCAACCGCCTTTCTACCCGATGAAGATGAAGGTTATTTCATCACAATTATCCAAGGGCCTCAAGGCGTATCGCTGCAATATACCAGCGATGTGATTGCACAGGTAGAAAAAGAAATTCTGCCACTTCCAGAAGTACTGGGGACTTTTGCGATCGGAGGATTTGGTTTTAGTGGTAGCACAGCTAACAGTGGCATCATATTTACAACTTTAAAACCTTGGGCAGAACGCTCAAGACCCGATCAATCAGTACAGGCGATTATTGGCAAATTGCAAGGGAAGTTGTTGGCAATCCCAGAAGCCAGGGTTTTTCCTGTGAATCCACCACCAATTCAGGGTTTAGGCAACTTTGGCGGCTTCGTCTTTCAAATGCAAGACCGCAGAGGTAACAGTGGCTTAGAAAATCTAGTCCAGTCAATGGGTCAGTTGCTGGGTAAAGCTAATCAAACACCAGGATTACAAGCTGTATTTAGTACGTTTGCCGCAGATACACCACAATTGCTTGTAGAAGTAGATCGCAATAAAGCTAAATCATTGCAAGTTTCCATAGATGATGTCTTCAGTACATTACAAACTGCTTTGGGATCGCAATATGTGAATGATTTCAATCTCCAGCAACGCAATTACCGGGTGTATATTCAGGCAGATCAACAGTTTCGTTCCAACCCAAAAGATATTGGCAAACTATACGTTCGTTCTCAAAAGAATCAAATGATTCCTTTGAGTAACTTAGTCACAGTTACTTCAACTGTGGGAGCGCAAACGATAAATCACTACAATCTGTTCCGCTCAATTGAAATTAATGGTTCAGCCGCCCCTGGCTCTAGTTCTGGAGACGCAATTAAAGCAATGGAACAAGTTGCTAAAGAAGTTTTACCAGCAGGTTATGGTTATGAATGGTCAGGAACTGCACTAGAAGAGATAGATTCTGGTGGTTTAGCACCCTTGATATTTGGATTAGGAATAATCTTTGTATTTTTGGTACTGGCCGCTCAATATGAAAACTACGTTGACCCCTTTATCATTCTGTTATCAGTGCCATTAGCTATCTTTGGAGCGCTTATAGCTCAATCAATGCGGGGTTTTGCGAATGATGTTTACTGTCAAATTGGTCTAGTAATGTTGATCGGTTTAGCTAGTAAGAACGCAATTTTAATTGTGGAATTTGCTAACCAATTACGAGACCAAGGACTTTCGATTACCAAAGCAGTAATTGAGGCTTCGCAAGAGCGTTTACGTCCAATTTTGATGACTGCCTTTTCTACACTCTTGGGGATTTTCCCATTAGCTATTGCCACAGGTGCCGGTGCGGGAAGTCGCCAATCTTTGGGAACAGCAGTTTTTGGTGGGATGTTAATCGCTACTTTCTTGAGTTTGTTTGTAGTGCCAATTTTGTATATCGTGATTAAGACGACGACAGAGCGCTTTATCAAACCAAATCGGCATCAAGAATTTCCAACAGAAGCTGTTGCCTTGAATGGTAGCACTGCTGTATATTCAACAAAAGCTGAGGATTAATTCGTAATACTCGCCTTCGGCGAAAAGCAAGTTACGTAATTCGTAATTAATGAAGTTATAGCGGTTCCCATTCAGATGCGGTACAAAATTTATCGCAAGGTTAAGGGCACGGCATGCCGTGCCCCTACGGGTGTACCTCACGTAGACTTCCAGCAAAGCTAGGAGATGAGGTCATACTTATTTCACTTTAGGGTTGATACAAATAGGCAGCATGGGAGCAGAGGGCAGGGAGGAAATAACCAATACCCAATGCTATGAGATTCGCTTAACTTAGATGTGCTCCTGGTTGTCCGTTTTGGACTACAAACGAAGCTAAAGTTTTGACAGAGGCATTCAAGTCAACGATGCTTGAGACAACGCGGTAATCACTTTGCCAGCGTTCTGGGGTAAGTTTGCATCGGACGTATCCCCGGAAAGCACCGTCAAAAAACTTAGTATGGGGATTGTTGGGTAGGGAAGCTTGAACTGGAGCGATGAATGCGGTGGGAAAGTCAGAGGTAATGGAAGTTCCTACAAACTCAGTGCCTACTGTCGGTGAGTTTGGGTTATTAAAGTCAAGCTTTAGGTCATGTACCCAACTAGAATGGATGTCTCCGGTAATCACCACTGGATTAGAGGGTTTGCGCTGGTTGAGAAAACTCAAGAGCCGATTACGTGCAGCCACATAGCCGTCCCACTGATCCAAATTGAAGACACCTATACCGGGATTACTATTAAAATTGTACTCGGCTAGCATGGTTTGTTGAGCAATCACATTCCAGCGCGATCGCGATTGATCTAACCCTTTTCGTAGCCACTGCTCTTGTTCTGAGCCAGTCATGGTAGCATTTGGATCAAAAGCTTGGGAGCAGCGAGGCTTAAGCCCATCATCACAAGGTTGATTAGTCCGGTACTGCCTTGTGTCTAATACATTAAACTCAGCTAAATTACCGAAAGTCAACCGCCGATAAAGCAGTAGGTCTGGCCCTTTGGGTAGCGAAGACAAACGTAAAGGCATGTGTTCATAGTAAGCTTGGTACGCATTGGCTCGCCGTTTTCTAAAAGCCTCTTGGGTTTGGTTGTCTTCGGGGATTAAGTTGGCATAGTTGTTGTCAACTTCATGATCATCCCAAGTAACAATCCAGGGAAAAGCAGCATGAGCCGCTCGGAGATTTGGGTCTGTTCTGTACAACGCGTAGCGATCGCGGTAGTCGGCAAGAGTTATAATTTCTGGACTGTTATGCTGGCGTGGCCCCCCAGATTGCGGCCCATATTCATAAATGTAGTCACCTAAATGAACCACAAGGTCGAGGTTTTCTTCAGCCAAATGCCGATAAGCCGTATAATAGCCATTTTGCCAGTCTTGACAGGAGACAAAAGCAAAGTTCAGTTGTCGGATAGAGCCATAAAATGCTGGTGCTGTACGAGTCCGCCCAATGGGGCTAGCTTCCCTACCTGCTTGAAATTGATACCAGTACCAACGGTCAGGGTCTAGCCCACGGACATCAACATGGACTGAGTGTGCTAACTCTGGTGTTGCCAGTACTGTTCCTCGCCGCACCACCTGTCTCATGTTTTCATCAGTGGCAACTTGCCACCGCACTGGAACATTTACAAGTGGCATTCCACCTCCAGAGAGTGGATTAGGAGCCAGTCGTGTCCAGATAACAACACCATCCGGCAAAGGATCGCCAGAGGCAACGCCAAGACTGAACGGATAACCAGAAAACCTTGAGTTAGCTAATACCGGATGCCATTGGCTAGCAATTGTTAACCCCGTTAAAAATCCTGCGCCCAGCAAAAAATTCCGCCGTCTGCACCGATTTGCTAGCAAGCGTGTGCCATCCATAAGTTCCATATTCACCCCTACCCAGATGTAAATACAGTTGGCAAACTTCAGGAGGGTCAATTGTGAAAAGCACAAACAGTGGTTTAAATAATTCGTAATTCGTAATTCGTAATTCAATACAGTTCAGATAAGCCTAAAACCCTGATGTAGAGACGCGATTTATCGCATCTTAAAAGACCAATCATCTACACCAATAACCCTTAATATCATGTCCGGTTAAACACTTGTCATTGCGAACGAAGCGTTAGCGTAGTGAAGCAATCCCAAAGCCTTTGCGATTGCTTCGCTTCACTTCGTTGCGCTCGCAATGACATATCGTAAGTGATTTAGCGGACATGATATAACCCAAGCGTATTGATTCGTAATTGGGTTTTGTAGGGGGATTTAGACCTTAAACAAAATGTGGCTGCTTTTTATAGAAACAGCAGATTCTAAATGGTCTAATAATTATGAATTATGAATTATGAATTACTAATTATGTTGATTTGACTTTTCTCCCAATAGCTGCTCAACCAAACACAAGAAATCTAGCAACCCAGGATCAAGCGGAAATTAAGATTGTGTTAAGTTTAAAATTTCGATTGGGACATTTAGATCCCAACCGAAACATAACTGCTGGCAAACCCTTTTCTAATTACGAATTACGAATTACGTTAGCGCAGCGGTAGCGAGTCCGCGAGCGTCATTACGAATTATTTAAAATCTGCCATTTCCCTGAACAATGTGTTTGACAGTGGTCAAGGTTTCCAGGCTGATAAATCCCCGGCGATGACCTTTTTGGTTAGACATGCCGAGAAATACTGAATCTCCCCGCGAGGGGTTGCGGGAAAAACGCGGGGAAGTGTTGATGTAGGTAGAAGCACTGTTAACTCCTAAGGCAAACTGCCGACTTTCCTGGTAAGATTCAGTAACGATGGAGTCGGCATGACCACTACTGTATTCATTAATCCAGGCGATCGCAGCCTCTAAGCTATCCACCAGTTTAAAAGCTACTGTCCTTGTTAAATAAGGGTTTCCCCATTCGTTTTGCTTCACTAACTGCAACTGGGGAAAGGCTTCTACTAGTTCTGCATCCCCTTTAATTTCAAAGCCTTTTTCCATCAAGCTGTTCCACAGAACTGCTAAAGATGATGGCAAGGCTTGGCGATGAATTAGTACCTTTTCAATGGCATTAACTTGATCGGGTTCGCTCTGATGGCTATCAAGAATCATCCAGCGCACCATTTCTAAGCTGCTATTGAGTGACCAGTAGAGATAACAATTACCCATCGCTGACTTTAAAACTGGGCAAGTTGCCTGTCGTACTACCTGCTGCACTAAGCTAGAACGTCCGTAGGGAATCACTAAATTTACGTACTCGTCTTGGGTAACTAAATCCCGAATCGAAGCACCGTGTTCTGCTGTGATTAGTTCGACACAACCTGGTGGTAAACCAACTTCTGCGATCGCAGTTTGCAGTACCTCCGCAATAGCTGTGTTGGAATGGCTAGCTTCAGTACTGCCTTTGAGAATTATACTGTTGCCAGTTTTAATACAAAAACCTGCTGCGATCGCCCCTAAATCAGGAAAGGCTTCATAAATAAATCCAATCACTCCCAAGGACATTAATTGGGTGTAACTCTGGGAATCTTCTAGTTGATAATCAGCAGTTCTGACGCGCCGTAGCGGATCTGATAATTCCCCCAACCGTTGTAAAATATCTACTGTCATCTCTAGCCTTGTGGGAGTCAGCTTTAGCCAGTCCAATATCAACTCTGGCACTGCCATTTCCCGACTGGCTTCTAAATCCAAGGTGTTGGCTTCTAGAATGTCGTCAAATGAGCGCTCAAGCGCGTGTGCCATCGCCAGTACCGCACGACTCCGGTCTGCTCCCTTTGTGATCCCCAACTTTAGGGAAGCTTGATAGGCTCGTTGGGCACTAGTAATCGGTTCGGGGTGGTCATCTAAAACTTCAACAGTCATTGAGTTAACGTCTGTAGGTAAGCCAGACCATTAATGCTGGCAGAATAGCCAATAGCACCGCCACCATTGCCCAAGCAATAATGCTGGAACCATTTGCCAATCGCAGTGCTAACGGCAGCCATATAATCACTAGCACGAAAATAATGCCCAGCGCTATAGGCAGATAGCTTTCTCCCAAGCGGGGATGGACAACATGCCAACTATTTCCCATCCAACGCCAAGCCCGTTTGTAGGGATAGGTGGTAGAAAGCTGTTCTAGGACATGACCATTATCTTCTACGACAAAGATTTGCTGACAGCGATCGCAACCAAATGCTTCTGTCAGCGTAATCGGAATTAACTGACCCCGGCGACGACAGGGACAGGGGTATTCGGTATTGAAATCTATTTTTTCGGGTTTTTGAGATTGCACAAGCGTTCTAATAACTTGAGCGTGTTTTACACGAACGGTGAGAATATAGTGTCTTGGTAAATGCCTGATAAGGCTTCTCTATTTATACGGATGGACAGACGATTCAAACATCGCCATGATTGCAAAAAGTAGATGTAGCCAACTTTAAGTCTTGTACTTGCCATACCAGTCCGGGGTTCTCTGGTTGAAGTCTTTCCCCATAACTGGCAATCTTGTTTAAAAATTTCCTTCTCTTCATCTGTTGCTTTCAAGGTAAGTGGTTGCGTTTTGGGCATTTATTATGCTGACACACCTGGTACAATTTTAAGCCTACGTGGCGACCACTTCTAAAACAAATCGTTTGGGAAGGCTACGCTCATAAGCAACAGACACAAACTTTAATCTAGTGTAATACACCCAACACAAAACGAATTGATTACACCTATAAAGATTGTAGCCAAGCTAATGCATATCCAGACTAGTCTAAAGCTGGGTTTTATATTTCTTTGCAAGTGGGAGACTAGATGATTTGTTTGCTCAATTTGTCCACATTGGGAGCGGTTCACAAAAGTGGAGTGAGAATTGATGAACACTTAAATGCACCCTGAAAACACAAAACCTCTTGCAGTTTTAAACTCCAAGAGGTTTTAGTCGGAAGCGGGTAACGCGATTCGAACGCGCGACATTCACCTTGGCAAGGTGACGCTCTACCACTGAGCTATACCCGCAATCAATTGCCATATATAAATATCTCAGATTTATCTGTAATTGTCAACCCCTTAATTTAGTCATTTGTCATTAGTCATTTGTCATTAGTGAATAACAAAGGACTAATGACACGCCTTAGCTTAGTTCTTCAGGTTCCGCAGTTAAATTACCGATGCTGGCACCTTGAAAAGAAGCTGGCAAAGACTGACTATTGCGAGAATATGGCTCTGCCAGGTTAGAACGCAGTTGCCGCATGAGGCTTGCCATTTCTAGGGCATTCAGGGCATAGTCCCAACCATGATTACCTTTGATCCCTGCCCGTTCTAGGGCTTGCTGCATAGTATCTACTGTCAAAATGCCAAAAATTACTGGCACTCCAGTTTGAAAGCTAGCGGCGGCAATGCCTTTAGAAACTTCGGCGGATACGTAATCAAAATGCGGTGTTTGACCTCGAATGACTGCACCTAGACAAATTACAGCATCATAACGATGGGAAAGTGCTAGTTGGCGAGCTACTAAAGGTACCTCAAAACTTCCCGGCACCCAAACATAGTCCACCTGACTACCGTGGGGATTAGGGTCTACACCGTGGCGTTTTAAACAATCTTGACATCCCTCTAGCAGCTTTCCGGTAACAAGGTCATTGAATCGACCAATCACCACTGCAAACCGCAAAGGCTCCGTTTGGGTAAAAGTTCCCTCGAAAACTGCCATGACTGCCTCTTTATCAACTATACTTCTGGCCAATATACATTTTTAAATGTAGAGGAGCAGGAAAGCACGGTCAGGAAAAAGTAATCAGGAAAAAGAAAAATCTCTTGTTTCCCTTAACCTTTGACCTTGGCTTTTCTGCTCCTCTAGTTCTTATATTATGTGCCTGCGCCAGAGCGAAGCCGTCGCCTACACGACAAAAAAGTTTAACAAACCAACTAAAAATACCAAACCAATCCAGACGCCGGAACCAACCCAGAGGAGTTTTTTAGATTCAACCCAATTTTGGGGAGTGGCGTAAGCAACTGGAACGCCTACAACGAGGACAAAGGACAATAGGACTAGACCTATCAAGGCAAATTGAAATATTATGGTCATTTTTGCTTCTCCCAATACAGCGAAACACTAAGGATAGAATATCCTTAAAGGGCGACACTGACACTTTCTTATTATTTTTAAGCTAGCAGAAATTGCAACGTTTTAGTCATTTGTCTTTGAAGGTCTGATGCCTGCGGTGAACTGCGCCAACGAGTCCGGCAGTGTCAGAAGCCTCTGCTCAGACTTCTCTTTTTGTCTAAGTACCGAATGGCACTAAGATAACGGCAAATCCATTGTTTATAAGGCTTTTGAGTGTGGGGAGTGTGGGGAGTGTGGGGAGTGTGGGGGGAAAGAGAATTTATGCTTTTCCCTCTTCCCACACCTCCCACACCTCCCACACCTCCCACACCCACTCTAGGCAAAGGTTTTACCTTTTCTTAGTGCCATTCGTCTAAGTACCGATGACCAATGACCAATGACTAATGACCAATGACTCTTAACTATGGATTTAATTCTTTGCCACACAACAGCAGATTTTGACGCATTAGGAGCAGCAGTAGGGTTAACGCGCCTATTACCGGGAAGCAAGATTGTGCTGACTGGCGGTTCTCATCCTCCTGTACGGGATTTTTTAGCATTGCATCGGGATGAATATCCGCTAATTGAACGCCGTTCGGTGAATGCTGAAAAAATTCGCTCCCTGACTGTGGTGGATACACAACAGCGCGATCGCTTGGGTAAAGCTGCTGAGTGGTTAGATTTACCCGATTTAAAAGAGATTATAATTTATGACCATCATGTAGGACAAGAATCAGATATTCTGGCGACGCGATCGCATATTTCCTCTGTGGGAGCTACCACAACTTTAATTGTGGAACAATTGCAACAACAGCAAATTTCCCTGACTCCTGCCGAAGCGACAGTGATGGCTTTGGGTATCCACGTTGACACTGGTTCTTTGACCTTTGACCAGTCCACACCACGGGATGCTTTAGCTTTAGCTTGGTTGATGCAACAAGGAGCTAGTTTATCGGTAATTTCTACCTACCGTGATCCTGGCTTGTCTTTGCAATTGCAGCAGTTATTAACTGAGGCGCTGGAAAATTTAGAATATATTTGTCTACGCGGATATACGGTTGCTTGGGTAACTCTAAAAACCGAGTCTTTTGTGCCGGGGCTGTCGAGTCTGGCATCAGAACTCGTAGAAATAACCGAAATTGATGCCCTACTGTTGGCTAATGAGTATCCTTTAGGTGAAGAGGATTCACGCTTAACTGTAATTGGGCGATCGCAAATTTCCAAAACAAATCTTAACCTACTATTCCAACTTCTCGGTGGCGGTGGTCATTCACAAGCCGCATCGCTGAACCTACGCAAAGTAGATTCGCAGGCAATATTAAAACAACTTCTAGATGGCGTAAAAGCACAAATTCCCCATCCCCCCACAGCTAGGGATTTGATGTCTTCTCCTGTCCGTACAATTCTGCCTGAAACTACAATCGCCGAAGCGCAACGCATTTTGTTGCGCTATGGACACTCTGGTTTATCTGTGGTCAATACCCAAGGGCAACTAGTAGGTATTATTTCACGCCGGGATATTGACATTGCCTTGCACCACGGATTTAGTCATGCACCAGTCAAAGGTTACATGACCACGAATCTCAAAACAATTACACCAGATACGACACTCCCACAAATTGAGTCGGTGATGGTGACTTATGATATTGGACGCTTACCAGTATTGGAAAATGGGCAGTTAGTTGGTATCGTCACTCGTACTGATGTCTTGCGGGAGTTACATCAGGAAAGGGATGAAGACGGGGAAGAGGAGGACAGGGGGACAGGAGGGAAAAGTAATATTCATCTCCCTCAATTGCAAAATAAACTTGCTCCTCAGTTATGGCAATTACTCACCATCGCATCAGCAGAGGCAGAAAAACGGGGTTGGCATCTTTATCTAGTAGGCGGTGCGGTGCGCGATTTGCTGTTAGCCCAAACAGCATCAGGTACTTTGATGATTAAAGATATTGATCTCGTCGTTGATGGCTTTCACAAATCAGCAGATGTCGGTGCTGGTGTGGAATTAGCAAAGGCACTCCAACAACTTTACCCGGCGGCTCGCCTAGAAATCCACGGGGCTTTTCAAACTGCTGCTTTGTTATGGCATAAAGACCCGGAATTAGATTCTCTATGGGTGGATATTGCCACCGCTAGGACAGAATTTTATCCTTACCCGGCGGCGAATCCAGAAGTTGAAGCGAGTTCTATTCGTCAAGACTTGTATCGTCGAGATTTTACCATCAATGCGATGGCATTGCGACTCACTACTCCCCGTGCTGGTGAATTACTCGATTTTTTTGGTGGGTTACTAGATTTACAAGCTAAACAAATTCGGGTTTTACACGCCAACAGTTTTATCGAAGACCCCACCCGTATTTATCGGGGTGTGCGCTTTGCTGTGCGCTTCGGATTTCAGATAGAATCGCAAACCGAAGAGTTTATCCGCTATGCCATCAACAGTGGTGTTTACGATCGCACTGCTCAAGAAAATAGCAGAACTCCAGCCCTGCAAACTAGACTGAAAACAGAATTAAAGCACATCCTAGAAGCCCCCTACTGGAAATCGGCTTTGCAGTTACTCGATAATTTAGGGGCATTGCAATGCATCCATCCTACCCTGAAGCTAGACGCCGAATTCCTGCGACAATTGCGTTTGCTAGAACGCTGCTTGCAAAGATTTGACCCACAACCAACCCTCATCCATTGGGAAATGCGTTTAGAAACTTTAATCGCCCACCTAGCACCACAATATCGAGCGAAAGTAGCAAAAAATCTGCAACTGCAAGAGGATAGCATTGCAAGGTTGAAGAACTTAGCTCAAGTGCAAACTGAGGTGATGACATTATTACCCACTTTGCAACGCCCCAGTCAGGTAGTGCAGTTGCTACGAAAGTATGATTTACCAATGCTGATTTTAATCGCCGTGCAGAGTCCGCGAGAGATTAGACATCAGATTTGGGAATATTTAACTGTTTGGGCGAATGTGCAGCCCCTACTGAATGGCAATGATTTAAAGAAACTGGGTTACAAACCAGGGCCCCAGTATCGACAAATATTAGATGATGTACTTGCTGCTACTTTGGATGGGGTGATTAAAAATAAGACTGAGGCTGAAGATTTTTTAGCACTAATTTTCAGTAGGGGCAATTCATGAATTGCCCCTACTGCACGTAGTTTTGGGTAAGTCATAGTTTGTCAGATAAGTTTTTTAATATACGGGATGACTTAAGTATGGTTACACTACCGACATAGTAATCACTGTGGAATGCCGGTCAATGTATAAGAATGCTAAAAGATTTACTGCTATTTGCCTGTTGGTTTTTCTATTGATTATTTCTATCAACTTTGCAGTAATTGCTCAAGATAGTTCAGATGGCCCTTCTGTGAATTTTGCATCGCCTCAGCTATGTTCAGTACCTCCTGGTCTCAAAACTCAACAAGTTATTGCTGACAATGGTCTTAATAAAGTTCAAATGGGCGATCGCATCAGGGTGAGAGTTGAAGGATTATCAGCAGCAACCAGAAATGCAACGGCTACTAATTCATTTGATCCCCGACAATTAGTCTTGTACCTGGATGGCTATGAACTAGAAGATGTCCACGGAGAACCAGTTATTGTTATGGTTCCGGGTAAAGATCAAAAAAAAATTGTTGATGATAATTGGTTAGCTTTTCGACTTGAACGTACCGACTCATCTCAAGCTGCGTGGAATGCCCTTCTTGGTAAAGCAAACAGATACAGTATTAACGTCATAGCGGGGGTAGGCTGTCCTAAGAAACTGGCGATTCCGGTGAGCAATCCTCTATCACCCCCTCAGTTAAAAATAGTTCTGTTATCGTGGCGATTTTGGCTGTCCCTGCTTCTAGTTCTGGCTATTCTATTAATATTTATTAGGTATTGCCGAAACACTCTTCGTAGCCCTGGAATAGAAGGGGTTTTCTCTAAAAAAGAGGTGATAGGTGGCGAGGAACTGTTGATTACAGAAAAAACTGATCTGAAAAATGAAGATCGGAAAAACCGAATTGTTCAATTTTTTCTTGGTAGAAAAAAACTGAACAGAAACCCGTTCAGTCTGTCGATATCTCAACTTGCTTTTTGGACATTTTTAATTTTTGGTTCTTACCTAATTATTTATGGCATAACAGGAGACTATACCAATATTTTGACAGAGCAATCACTAATTTTATTGGGAATCAATTCTATAACTGCGTTTGGTACTTCGTTAATTGATGGACAAGGTAATGAAAAAAAGCGAAAAGGTAGTCAACGCTTTTCTGAAGGTTTTTTCTACGATATATTATCAGATATTAATGGAGTCAACTTTCATCGGTTCCAAACATTTATTTGGACAGTTGCGATCGGACTATTCTTTATTTGGGAGGTAATTAAAAATCTGGCAATGCCGGAATTTGATGAAACACTGCTTACACTACAAGGAATCAGTGCCGCAACATATCTTGGGCTTAGAGGACAAGAGCAGCATGGCATGATAAAAGAGCCAGAATCTATATATAAAGAAGATAACTCATTTGAACAATCACTTCCAGCAGAACAAGATAATCCACCGGAGAGCGATTCATCGATTCCTGCTAATTAAATCCCAAATAGTTTGTAGTAAGCACTTTAGTGCTTAAAAGCAAATAATGACTAAAGTCATTACTACGAACTTGCTAGCAAAGGCAATAATTTCAGATATTAGAATCAGTTAGATAAGAATCATACTTTGTATGGTATTTCTCCACGCACTTTCAGATTTCATCGACTGCAAAATTGCAGTCAGCGACTCATCTTGTAACTATTGGTACGAAGGGCATTGTCCTGAAAGTGGCGATCGCCTCAAGTTACCCCGCACCTCAATGTCCGAAGCGATCGCTCACGGACTAATGCAACAATTTAGTAATAATGACTGTTATTCTCGTGAAGGCAAGATGTATGGAATACTATTGGTTGAACTGCCTAATGGCGAAAAACGGGTACTCAAAGCCTTTTCAGGTCTTTTGAATGGTTGCAGTGTCGTTGATGGCTGGGTGCCACCAATTCCAGGACGAGATGAAGTTGCTTTCGAGGAAGCCCGCACTTTAGCTGAGTTGGACGCGATTAAGCAGGAAATTATTACCTTGAAGCAACTGACCGAACGCCAGCAGTACAAAACCCTGTTTGATCAGTTTGAGCAACAGTTGCAAGCAATGAGCGATCGCCATCGCGATTGCAAACATCAACGACAGGAAAAACGTCAGCAAATCTACAATACACTCAAAAAAGAAGCGCTCACTATTGCCCTTGAACAACTCGACGAAGAGAGTCGTCAGCAGGGAATTGAGCGACGACAACTTAAACGCCAGCAAAATGCCGTATTACAGCCTCTCCAACAATTAATTACAGCCACGGATGCACAAATTAGCGAACTGAAACAACAGCGTAAAATACTGTCCCGTCAATTACAAGCTCAGATGCACGCTACATATAGCCTGACTAATTTTTCCGGGCGATCGCGATCGTTACAGCAATTAATGCCAGAAGGTTCTCCCACTGGCACAGGAGACTGTTGTGCTCCGAAGCTACTACATTATGCGGCAACAAATAATCTCAAACCGCTAGCAATGGCAGAATTTTGGTGGGGTGCGTCTTCCGTAAACCAGGATAAAATCCAGGGAGAATTTTATGGAGCATGTGCCGAGCGATGTCAGCCATTGATGGGGTTTTTGCTCTCAGGCTTGAAACCTATTTCAATCTCTAATAAGGATTTTTATACAACTAGCCAACTTTTCCCTAGCAAAGCAGAGATCCCCGTTATTTATGAAGACGAATGGCTAATTGCTGTAAACAAACCTGCTGGGCTACTCTCGGTGCCTGGTCGTTATCGCGATCGCCAAGATAGTGTCTTGAGTCGCTTACGTCATCAGTTAGCTGATGGTATGGCGCTTGTATCTGTGCATCGCCTAGATCAGGAAACATCTGGAATTTTGTTGTTAGCACGCGATCGCCAAACCCATCGGCAACTCAGCCAGCAATTTCAGCAGCGCCAAGTTCACAAGGTTTATGAAGCCATTCTTGCCGGTGCTGTGACAGTTGAACAAGGTGTGATTGACTTGCCATTGTGGGGAGATCCTGAAAATCGCCCTGAGCAAAAAGTCGATTGGCAGCACGGTAAACCTAGCTTGACACACTTCCAGGTAATGGCGAGGGAAGGAGACTACACCCGCGTAGAATTTACGCCGCTCACAGGACGCACTCACCAGCTAAGGGTTCATGCGGCTGATGCACGAGGACTTGGGGTAACTATTTTAGGCGATCGCCTTTATGGATGCTGTGCAGTTACTAGTAGATTACATTTGCACGCCAGAGAACTTCGCTTTGAACATCCACAATTGAGACAGAGGCTACACTTACAAGCAAGTACGCCATTTTAACGTATCCCAATCAGTTCCTGATTCAAATGCGATCGCTTAGAAAGAGATAGATGATAATGTTACTATCCAAAAAGATTATCTGTTTCTTTCAGGAAACTATCGATATTCATCCTTTTACTTGGCATTAAAACAGACTTGTTGCTAGTCAATAATACTTAAAAACGAGTCCGTCTTGACTAAGAGTTAGTTAACTGTACAAATTTTAACTATGGTGTCTGGCTTAATAAAATTTATACTGGGATTTTTCTTAGCGATCACTGTGTTAGTAGGTAGCGGCGTTGCAGTTGCACTCTACTTTATGAATCGCACTGGCATACCCCCTGCCAAACCCGTTTTTTCGAACGATAGCCCCTCGGTAAAAGCTCAAGCTCCAAAAGCAACCCAGCTTGGAGGAGCTAAACCCACCCTTACACCTGGGACAAATACTGAATCTTCTCCAAGCTCAACCCCTACTCCTACAGAATCGCCTAAAGCTACCCCATCATCAAAACCATTACCATCGGGAGCTTACCAAGGGCGTGTCAGTTGGGCTGAAGGTTTGAGTTTACGATCACAACCAAATCAAGAAGCTGAACGTATTGGTGGGGTCGGTTTTAATCAAAAAATTATTGTCTTGGAAGAAAGCGAGGATAAAGGCTGGCAAAAGATCCGTTTGGCAGATAGCGAACAAGAAGGTTGGGTGAAAGCAGGTAATACTGAAAAAGTTGATGAGCAATAGGCATCGAACCCAATACTGCTTGGTTAAGGTTTTTTGACGAAAATTCTAGATCGCAAAGACGCGATAAATCGCCGTCTCTACGGCAGACTGATTATTGTAGAGATGGCGATTCATCGCGTCTCTTGCCTTAACCGAACAGTATTGGCATCGAAGCTTCTATTTCTTTTTCCCTTGAACCTTTTCCCTTTCCCCCAAAAACTGACAAGTATTGCAAGTAAGGTTAGAGTGTAAACGAGCGATCGCTACATCTCCGTGTCGATAGAATTTTTGCCGTTAATACTAATCACTTCCCCGATATCTATTAGTTCTACTTATACCTGAATAATCCTGAGAAAAATTTGGTAAATCGTCAGGATATTACTTTCGTAGCCATGTAAATGTGACTATGCCAATTATAAAGATGACATTCACTAAAGGATGTTTATACTGTGTTGCAAAAATTACTATCAACAACCATCAAGGTTGAAATTTTAACTAAGTAGTTGAAATATTGAAAGCCTAGCTAGTGGATTTGAATAGCTATTGGTTCAATCAAAAGTTTAGCAGCCGATTAAGTTCAGTAATACTGTATCAAATAAAACCCTTACAGTTAATTTCTAAAAAAATTGTAATGGAACCTTCAACCATGTTAGTTCATCGTAAATCACGGGAACAATAGCAACAGTTGAATAGCTGACCGTAATCTAAGCTGACCGTAATCTATTGTTACCTGGAGCCATTGAGACGATCTTTATGCCAGCAACATCTTTTTATGCAGATGCCCCCTACAACACCAAAAAGTCCCGCCAGGCTTTGGACTCGGATCTCACGGTTGACGAAAGTGAGTTATCGGTAGATGACCTACAGGAGCTAGAAATGGCTTCTGTTGACCATGCTAACTTTGCTGCTAACACTAACCGTCGGAGTACAGACCTAGTACGTCTATATCTTCAGGAAATTGGTCGGGTTCGCTTGTTAGGGCGGGATGAAGAAGTTTCAGAAGCTCAAAAAGTCCAGCGCTACTTGCGGATGCGGATAGTGCTTGCGAACGCTGCCAAGCTTGGGGATGAAGTGATTTCGCCCTATCAGAAGTTAATTGAAGTTCAAGAACGTCTGACCTCCGAACTAGGACATCGCCCTTCTTTAGAAAGATGGGCTGCCACTGCTGGCATAATGGTGTCGGATCTTAGACCGACCTTGGCAGATGGCAAACGTCGCTGGGCTGAAATTGCCAAGTTGACAGTAGAAGAGTTAGAGCAAGTTCAGTCCCAAGGACTCCAAGCAAAAGAACACATGATTAAGGCAAATCTTCGCCTAGTTGTGTCTGTTGCTAAGAAGTATCAAAACCGTGGTTTGGAATTGTTGGATTTAGTCCAAGAAGGCACACTGGGTCTGGAGCGGGCTGTAGAAAAATTTGACCCAACTAAGGGTTATCGCTTTAGTACTTATGCTTACTGGTGGATTCGTCAGGGAATTACACGGGCGATCGCTACTTCGAGTCGCACGATCCGCCTCCCTGTCCATATTACCGAAAAGTTAAACAAAATCAAAAAGGCTCAACGCAAAATTGCTCAAGAGAAAGGTCGCACCCCGACTCTAGAGGATTTAGCAACTGAGTTAGAGATGACACCAACCCAAGTCCGAGAAGTTTTGTTGCGGGTTCCTCGCTCCGTTTCTTTGGAAACCAAGGTAGGCAAGGATAAAGACACTGAGTTAGGCGAATTACTCGAAACTGACAGTGTAACTCCAGAAGAGATGTTAATGCGAGAATCTTTACAAAGAGATTTGCATCATCTTCTTTCAGATTTGACTAGCCGGGAGCGGGATGTAATTTTGATGCGGTTTGGTTTGGCAGATGGTCATCCTTATTCTTTAGCAGAAATTGGCCGTGCTCTCGACTTATCGCGGGAACGAGTCCGACAAATTGAATCCAAGGCTTTGCAAAAGCTACGTCAACCAAAGCGACGCAACCTCATCCGCGACTATTTAGAGTCTCTAACTTAATCATTAGTCATTAGTCATTAGTCATTTGTCATTAAAAAACTGCACTTGACAAATGACTAAGGACAAAAGACTGATTTGATCCGCAAGTCAAACAATTTTGGATTGACTTTGCCCACAAGGGGACTTAGTTCAAGCATTTTAGATTGCTTCCGTACACAAGGGACGGGGCTGAACCAAAAATTATTTTAATCCAAAATCCAAGTTGTGCTTCCAGCGCCCCAAAGGTGCGACCCGAAATCTAAAATTGCTGGTCAAAAGCCTTTTAGAGGCTTGTAGCAAATAATTTGCATTTAATTGTACAAGATTTTCCCCAGACCTTTGCTCAGATATCTTGAAGGTGGGGATCAACTAGGCAATTCAAAATTAACTTGTGCAAAATTCAAAGTCAAGGGATGCAATCGTTATGAGTATCCTGACTATTAACTGGATGTAAATTCAATGCGCTACAGCTTATTAGTTGAATTTTGATCAAGATTTGATGAATTGTTTTTAAATATTTAGCATAAATTCTCAATAGACAATGATTGTTGCAAATTGCTCCCAAGATTTGTTATATTCTCAATTAACGAGCTTTGTTGAGAAATATTAGTATGACTGTCTACACAACTACTTCACTCAAGGCAGAACTGAATGAACGAGGCTGGCGATTAACTCCCCAGCGCGAAACAATTTTACACATTTTTCAAGAACTTCCGCAAGGTGAACATCTGAGTGCGGAGGATCTTTATCATCGGCTAGAAACTGATGGTGAAGGGATCAGTCTGTCAACTATTTATCGGACTTTAAAGTTGATGGCAAGAATGGGAATTTTACGGGAACTAGAACTGGGCGAAGGACATAAGCATTATGAGATCAACCAGCCCTATCCCCATCACCACCATCACCTAATTTGTGTTAGATGCAACTCAACTATTGAGTTTAAAAACGACTCAATTTTAAAAATTGGGTCGAAAACTGCTCAAAAAGAAGGCTTTCACCTGCTGGACTGTCAAATGACTATTCATGCAGTGTGTCCCAAGTGCCAACGGGCACTGATGCCACTTTAACACTTGGGTGGATAATAAGACGAAACTACTCAAATTAACCAAATAAGTGGAATTTTGAGCAGTTCGCATTTTGCTGTTATTTGAGGCAGGCAATCAGTTGGGAAGTGAGATTAACAACACCAAAGCGGATGTTAAAAGCGTCCGCTCTTAAGATCCTTGAGACTGATGCCGTAGAATTCCTGAGCTTGTTTAATCGCTTTTTTGGTGTCATCTGCCATCACACCGTTCAGCTTACCTTTATAAAAACCCCGCTCGCGTAGTCGCGTTTGGATTTCCAGGGTATTAAATTCACTTTTGCTAGTAGTATTAACTGAGCTGTATAACTTAGCTCGAGTTGTTGGGCCAGCAACGCCACTTGCTGCTAAGAAATTAGCTGCCTGAAATCTCCGTACAGCATCGGCAGTGTAGGGGCCATAGTAGCCATTAGGCTCTCCCTCTAAATATCCTGCCTGGATTAATTGTTCTTGAAGTAGTCTAACTGGCTCACCGCGATCGCCTACACGAAGTTTGTCTCGATTGACTACCTTTTTGGGAGCCTCTTCACCATCACCGATGCCAACTCCTGGCAATTTACCTAATGTTGCTGGGCCAGCAATTCCATCAACGCTTAATTTGTAAGAATCTTGGAACCGCTTGACAGCTTCTTCTGTAATTGGGCCAAATATTCCTGTGGCGTTTCCGTAATAAAAGCCTGCGACTCTTAAGCGTTCTTGCAAGGCTCTGACATCTTCACCTTCATCACCCTTAGCAAGGTAGTTAGGATTACGGCGTTGGTTGGTGGCTGAACGAACCGAACTAGTAGTGCCGGGCTTTTTAGCTTGTGTACTGACAACAGTGGCTTTTTTTGCTTGTGTTGTCGTAGTACTGGGCTTTTTAGCTTGCCAGTTTTCTAACTTTTGCAGTGTGCTTGCTCCAACAATGCCATCCACTGGTAAACCGGCGGCTTTTTGGAAGCGGCGCACAGCCTCTTGTGTGGATACGTCATATACTTGGGTAACAGAAGCTTGGTAAAAACCTGCTGTTCTCAACTTTTGTTGGAGATTTCTAACAGAGGGGCCTTGATCGCCTTTTTCCAGTGCTATAACGCTGCTGACAGCGCCAAGAATAGACAAGGACAGAGCAAGGGGCAACATATACTTCCAAGCCCTACCAGAAAGCCTTTTCCAGTCTGGTGCAGCTGCTTTGTTAAACAAAGAACTGAGGGATACCAATTCACTGGGTGTGCTGTCTTCGTAGGCGAAAGCTAGGTGCAAATACGCAAGATTTTCCATATTTGTTTCCTACACCATTGATTTTTCTTCGATAACTGCTTCAGCTTGATGTACTAGGTTCCTCAAAGCTTCTAATGTTCCTATATTTACATCCTCCCACAAATTGCGCTTGTGTGCTTCTAATAATTTTTCAGCAATATCACGCAGAGCATAAGGGTTTTTTTCCTGAATAAATTCTGACACAACTGGATCGAGCAAGTAAGCCTCTACTATGCCTTGATACATATAATCTTCTACACATTTAGCTGTAGCGTCGTAGGCGAATAAAAAATCTACTGTCGCCGCCATTTCAAAAGCACCTTTGTAACCGTGGCGCATAACTCCTGCAATCCACTTAGGATTAACTACGCGAGAACGATACACCCGTGCGATTTCTTCTTTCAGTTGACGGACTCGTGGTTGGGCGGGTATGGAATTATCACCAAAATAAGTTTGGGGATTTTTTCCCTGTAGAGAACGCACCGCAGCTGTTAAACCACCCTGAAATTGGTAATAATCATCAGAATCAAGTAGGTCGTGTTCGCGGTTATCTTGATTGTGCAGGACAACTTGCATTTGCGCCAAGCGTTGCTTGAAGGCTTCGGTATTGGGTACTGGAGGCTGGGGACTCTTAAGAGGCAGAGGGGCTTGGGGGCTGGGGGAAGTAATTCCCTCTCCTCTGTTCCCCTGCTCCTCTGCGCCGCTTCCCGAAGAATAGGCGTAAGAACTCCAATTAATGTAGGCGCGGGCTAAATCTTCATCATCTGTCCAGTTTTGCGATTCGATTAAACCTTGGAGTCCGGCGCCGTAGGCACCTGGGCGAGAACCAAAGATGCGATAGCGCGATCGCACCACGGCTTCTTCTACACTTAATCCTTGGCTTGTCCACAATTCAGTCTCTTGGCGAACTGCATTGGCTAAGGGGTTTTGTTCTGGCGGTTCATCCAAATCTGCTACTGCTGACACTGCTTGAGCAAATAAGTCAATTAAGTTAGGAAAAGCATCCCGGAAGAATCCCGAAATTCGCAAGGTGACATCTACACGGGGACGCCCCAAAATAGCTAAGGGCAAAATTTCAAAATCCACTACTCGCCGCGCTGCACCATCCCATACAGGTTGGACTCCCAGTAAAGCTAAGGCTTCGGCTATATCATCACCGCCTGTTCTCATGGTGGCTGTTCCCCACAATGATAAGCCTAGTGTTTTGGGATACTCGCCATGCTCTTGCGTGTAATATTCCACGAGGGTTTCAGCCGCTTTTCTGCCGATATCCCAAGCTGTCTCTGTGGGAATGGCGCGAATATCTACAGAATAAAAGTTTCTCCCTGTTGGTAGAACTTCTGGGCGGCCGCGTGTGGGTGCGCCAGATGGAGCGCTGGGGACATATCCGCCATCGAGTCCGTGTAATAAATGGGTGATTTCTTCGTGGGTTTTTTGTAAGGCTGGGAGGAGGCGATCGCATATCCAGGTAGAGACACGATTCATTGCGTCTCCACCTCCAGCACAGACGCGATGAATCGCGTCTCTACAAGAGGTTTGATTTATTATTTGTTCTACTAAGAGGGCGGCGTGTTCTTCTAGGACTTCGACGATATCGCCGAGGGTACGGCATTGTGTGCCATTGACTATTGAGTATTCACCACTAGGCATTGACAAATCTGCTGTGAGGGGATCGAAGTCTAGTCCCCAATCTTGAGCGATCGCACGGGTAATACCTGAAGAATGGCGATTGGGGATGCGAGCGATCGCTACTATTAAATCTCGCAGCTGTCTTCCTTGGGGACATTGCCCAAAAATGTGCAAGCCATCGCGGATTTGGGCTTCTTTCAATTCACACAGATAGCCACCGATGGAATTCAAAATTAGAGATTCAGAATTAAAAATTTCTGTTTCATTTTGGATTCCTAAATCTAGATGGAGATTTTCCTTGATTACCAGTTCGCGGATGCGATCGCGAATCACTGGCAAACGCGAAGGATCTAAACTGTCGGCTTCATAATACTCATCAATTAAATTTTCTAACTGCTGCAAAGAACCGTAGAGTTCCGCACGAGTCATCGGCGGCGTGAGATGATCTATAATCACCGCTTGAGCGCGACGTTTGGCTTGGGAACCTTCACCAGGATCATTGACAATAAACGGGTACAGGTGGGGAAGTGCGCCAAAAGCTACTTCTGGATAACAATTACTCGATAAAGCCACACTTTTACCGGGTAGCCATTCTAGATTTCCGTGTTTTCCCACATGAACTACAGCATCAGCACCAAAACATTCTCTTACCCAATAGTAGAAAGCTAAATAATCATGGGTTGGTTCTAAATCCGGCGCATGATAATTCAAACTGGGGTCATTATCATAACCTCTTGCTGGCTGAATTCCCACGAAAATGTTGCCGAGTTGAATTCCGGGAACAGGGAAAGAGGCAGGGGGGCAGGGGGGCAGGGGGGCAGGGAAGAGTTAAAACTTCGTTCATCCACCTTTGAACTGGATGAATCCACCTCAGAACTCCGTTCATCCACCTTTGAACTGGATGAATCCACCTTTTATCTCCGTTAAAGAGTCTTTGAACTGGATGAATCCACCTTTTATCTCCGTTACAGAGTCTTTGAACTGGATGAATCCACCTTTTATCTCCGTTAATGATCTAACTTTTTACATCATCTGAAAAACCAGCAAAAGACCTAACCCCCTGCCCCCTTCCCTTGTAGGGACGG